>Ga0265296_1000152_pt1 | contig 134832 bp, 125 predicted proteins | sample MunlanPumphouse1_FD_189073 | JGI IMG/M metagenome (GOLD analysis project Ga0265296, IMG submission 189073) | Groundwater microbial communities from a municipal landfill in Southern Ontario, Canada - Pumphouse #1 | ecosystem: Environmental > Aquatic > Deep subsurface > Groundwater | place...
GATCGTCACCGAGATCAACAACCGACCCCGCCGAGTCCTCGGCTGGGCAACCCCCGCCGAGATCTTCAACGAACTATGCTCAAGCCAAGCCACACCACGTTGCACCTCGAACTAGAACCCGGGCCGCAGGACCACGGCATCCTCGCCGGGTAGACTCGTATCCCGTGGCTCTAACTATCGGGATCGTGGGCTTGCCCAACGTCGGCAAGTCGACTCTTTTCAATGCACTCACCAAGAACGACGTGCTCGCGGCGAACTACCCGTTCGCGACGATCGAGCCCAACGTCGGTGTGGTGAATCTTCCCGACGCGCGGTTGAACGTGCTCTCCGAGATCTTCGGCAGCGAGCGCATCCTCCCGGCGGCCGTGTCATTCGTCGACATCGCCGGCATCGTGCGCGGTGCGAGCGAGGGAGAGGGACTGGGCAACCAGTTCCTCGCGAACATCCGTGAGGCGGATGCCATCGCCCAGGTCGTGCGCGGATTCGACGACGACGACGTCGTTCATGTCGAGGGTGCGATCAACCCCAAGGACGATCTCGAGACGATCAACGCCGAGCTCATGCTCGCCGATCTGCAGACCGTTGAGAAGGCGATTCCGCGGTTCGAGAAGGAAGTGCGTGGCAAGAAGGCCGATCCCTCGGTGCTCGAGGCGGCGAACGCTGCGAAGGATGCTCTGGAACGCGGCATCCTGCTCTCGGTGAGCGGTATCGACCTCGCCCCGATCAAGGAACTCGGTCTGCTCACCTCGAAGCCGGTCATCTTCGTGTTCAACGTCGACGAGGCCGTGCTGACGGATGCTGGGCGCAAGGCCGAACTCGAAGCGCTTGTCGCACCGGCCAAGGCGATCTTCCTCGACGCGAAGATCGAGTCGGAGCTCATCGACCTCGACCCGGAGGATGCGGCCGAGCTGCTCGCGTCGACAGGTCAGGACGAGTCGGGCCTCGACCAGCTCGCCCGCATCGGCTTCGACACGTTGGGCCTGCAGACGTACCTCACTGCCGGTCCCAAGGAGGCTCGTGCCTGGACGATCCCCAAGGGGTCGAAGGCGCCGCAGGCCGCCGGTGTCATCCACACCGACTTCGAGAAGGGCTTCATCAAGGCGGAGGTCATCTCGTTCGACGATCTCGTCGCGACCGGATCGGTCGCCGAGGCCCGCGCGAAGGGCAAGGCCCGCCTCGAGGGCAAGGACTACGTCATGCAGGATGGCGACGTGGTGGAGTTCCGTCACAGTTAGGCATTTGGCAAACGTAATGTTCTGGCGACGATACCGATCGACCCTCGGATGGGCGGCGATCGCTTCGCCTGCCGTCGGCGCCGCGCTGGGGCTTGCCATCTACGCGAGTGGGAACGCAGATTACCGGGCCCAGGCCGGTTGGAGCGGATTCGCGTACTGGCTCGCGATCGGCGCAGTCCTCGGCCTAGGAACGGGGCTGGCGGCACTCGTGGGCGGAACGGTGTGCCTCGTGGCGCGAGATCGCGACTTTGCGCGCAACAGCGCGTCTCGAATCACTTTCGGGACACTCGGCGCGAGCATCGGGGCTGCGTTGGCGTGGGTCGCCGTCGGTGTGGCGGCTCTCCCGGGGAGCATCGCGTGGTGGCCCCTTTTCGTCGGCCTCGCGGTCGCGGCCGCGTTGGTAGCGGCGACCGTTGCACGCATCCTGCTCGGTCGGGCCGAACGGCGGCAGGACGGCGACGTCGTGGAGTTCCGGCACAGTTAGGTATTTGCGAGCTTCGAGCTAGCTCTCCTCGGGTACCTTCGGGGGAAGGTCCTCGACAACCCCATTGGGTCCGTACCAGCGCCGCTCTCCCGTGTTGAAGGTGACCTCGCCGACCAAGCGAGAGCTGAGCTGCCAGTCGGTGAGGTCAGGTTCGTTGCGGCCCTCGGGCTGGTAGCCCCACGGCTTGCGCTCCTCGCGGCGCACGTCGGGTGCAGGGTACTGAGGCGGCATCGGGTAGTCCTCGCTGATCGCGTAGAGCGAGCGCCGCACATACTCGGCGTAGTTCAGCAGATCGATGTGGTCACGCCTGCGGTCCGCCTCTGGACGCTTGTCCTGCTCGGAGATGTTGAACCGGACCAGCCAGACCAGCGTGTCCCAGCGCTCACGCACCTGCGCGGGGAGGGCGTGTGCGTAGCTGGCACCTGCTTGCATGAGGGCTGAAGCGCGACGGTCACGGTCTCGATGTACATCCTGGGTTGCCATCATGCGGACGAACAGGGGTGCGCGGTCTTTGTCGTCGCGGTCGACCGTCACGTAGTCGGCGAGCGCGGCGATGAGCTGATCCGCTGCTTGTGACTGCCGCCGCTCCTCGTCGACCCGCTCTGCCTCTTGGCGCTCTGTGGCTGCCATCTCGGTTTCGTGCTTCAGCACCTTGCCGGTCTGCCACGCGCCGACACCGGCAGCCATCAAGCCACCCACGAGCGCACCCAAGAGCGCCGCCAACATCTCAGTCATGCTGGAAGGTGCTGCCTGAGCCAGTCGGGCATGCTCGGGTCGTCTAGCGCCCATGACTGTTCGAACGTCTCGCCGTGCTGCCAGGTGCTCTCATCGCCGTCGAAGAACTTGAAGCGGTTGCACTTGTACTTGGCAACGCCGTCGCCTTCGAGCCGGTACTCGTTCCAGTAGTAGTTCTGCTTGCCGTAGCCGTCCCACTCGTTCGTCCTGTAGATCGTCGTCATGACCCGATGCTACTGAGCCGCTTGTGCGCCTTGCAGACAGCGTTCTCAGTCCACAGTGCCCCGGTAGCCGTCGTGAGGCCCTCGGCGTTGAGAGCGTCGGCCGTGGCGACCAGCGTGTGCGTAGCTCGGAGGGCCAGCAAGCGTTCCCCTGTGGCCTCGGGTAGGGCAGACACCCGGCCCATGTGACGGCCCGCGCGCTTGGCTGCCTGCATGGCTGCCGAGGTGCGCTCACCGATCACGCGGCGCTCCCACTGTGCGACCGACATCATGACGTTGGCGACCAGCTCTCCGGTAGGGGTTGAGGTGTCCACACCAAGGTCGATAGCCACGAGCGCCCACTTGCGAGCACGGGCAAGGTCGAGCACCCCGGCGAAGTCCACGACAGAGCGGCTGAGGCGGTCGAGCTTGGCCACGAGCAGGCCGTCCACATCACGGTGCTTGGGGGCGATGCCGAGGTGTGCGAGCGCGGCCTGTAGCTGGGGCCGGTCGAGCGACTTGGCGCTGAGGCCCGCGTCCTCGTACCAGACCACGTCCCACCCGTGGGCGTCGGCGTAGCGCTGGATCGTCTCGCGCTGAGCCTCCAGCCCGAGGCCGCTCGATGCCTGCTCTTCGGTGGACACTCGGAGATAGCCAATCATGGTGGTCATAAGAGCCTTTTTTGCCTGAACCCCACCAATCTCGAAAGTTGGCCCTCGATTCCGGACACGCCGAAGCCCCCAGCTCGTGCCAGGGGCTTCGGGTGCTGGCCATGCACAGCCAGCAGATGAGGGAAAGGAACCTCACCCAGTCAGGGGACCTCAGTCGGTGGGTGCGTTGAAGGTCATGCTCGAAAGCATGTTGTAGGCCGGGGTGCCGGGGCCGTTGCTGTCGAGGTAGTCGAGCGCCTCGGCGCTGCCAGCGGTGTCGGGGTAGGCACCCGTGTACACCTCGGCGGCATCGACCCAGCCGTTGCTCCTGGCCTTGACGCCGAGCGCGTGCGCGAAGTCTGCGTCGTTGCCAGCGATCGCATCCTGCAGCACCTCCAGCGCCTCGCGCTTGTCGGTGATCTTGCGAGCACGGTCGGCAGCGTCTCGACGGCTCACGACACTCGCGGCGTCCGTGGGCTGACTGCCTCGGAACTCCCTCTCGACCTTGTCGCGGAGGACCTTCAAGAACGACTCCTGAGAGTCCTTCAGCGCCGCGATCTTGGTCTTGGTCTCGTAGTTGAGGGCGTCGAGCTTCTGGCGCTTGCCGGTGGGGCTCAGTGTGGTGTCGTCCTTGATCGCCTGGCTGGCGATGCGGTGCGCCGCCTTGACGGCGTCGGCCTGCTCCTGCGAGGCCTTCAGCTTGTCGTTGAACGCGTTCTGGACGGACAGCGGGGTGCTCTTCATGATTCTGTTCCTTCTGTTGTGATGGGTGCCGAGGTAACCGCCTCGGCGTCGGGGGTCTTCTTCGGGCGTCCGCCGCGCGGCCTCGGGCCTGACGCCTGCATCCCCTTGTGCGTCCACGAGTGGCCTGCCCAGAAGCCGGACGGCACCTTCGCGGCGGTGGCGTATGCGGCGCAGAGATCGAGCAGAGGGCAGCGAGCACAGATCAACTCGCACAGCTCGCGCTCGTCATCTGAGAGCCGATCGGCGGTGAACTCATCGAGGCCGTCGCACGGGGGAGCGACCTCCTCTAGCTCGGCGTTCAGCGCGTCCCAGGCTTCGTCAGCAGACACGGGCGCTCCTCCCGTTTCGTCCTCGATGTGTCCACACAACCGGCACACGTGTCGGCGGCTGTTGGCTCGCGCGCGGGGGGACCCGGCCAACTGACCCCACTGGCCCCACTGCACTCGTTGCGATAGTTGGCTCAGTTGGGCCAGTTGGCTCAGTTGGGCCAGTTGGCTCAGTTGGGTTAGTTAGGTCAGTCATTAGCTCTCCCCAGGAGTTGGCCCAACAGCGGCTCCCTCGGTTCCGTCCTCGGTGCCTGGCAGGTACCAGAACGTCGTGCGGGGGAAGCCCTCCGAGCGCGTCTCGACCTTGATGCGGTGCCGCGCGCGCTTGAGAGCCGACTCCGAGTGACCGGCCTTGCGGCCCTCGTCCTTGACCCGTGCCGAGCCGACGACACCGGTGATGGAGAGGAAGTCATGCAGCCACTCGGCGGCTTCCTTGAGAGCGGTGCGGTCGGTGTTCTCCGCGCCCGAGCGCTCCATCACGGCACTGATGGACTCGTGGACCTCGTCGCCCCACACGAGCCGTCCGGTCCAGGCCGTGCCCTCGTCGGTGTCCACAGCGGCCGACACGATGGTGAACGACAGCGTCGGCAGGTTGGTGCGCCCGAGGTTGTTCTTCGGGGTGCCGAACAGCTTGCGCTCTTCATCCTCGTCGTCCGGGTCGATCACCACTGTGTGGACCGAGCGCGCCACGGCTGTGAACGCCTTCGACCCCATGATGAGCTGGAGCGGGTCCGTGCTGCCGGACTTGTTGTGGTGAATCAGCCCGAGCACCGACATACCCACGCGGTCGGCTACGTCGACAATCGGCTCAAGCGCCACGCGCACCTCGGAGTCCTTATGCGTGTCTTGGTCACCGAGGCGGCTCATCAGCGGGTCGAGCAGCAGGAGCCCCGCATCGACCTGCGTGGCGGCTTGCTCCAGCAGCTTGAGGTCCTTGATCACGTTCATGCCGACGTAGACGTCATCGGCACTCCGCACCGCAACCCGATACACCCGGTCGAGATTGGCCCTCGCGGCGATGAGTCGAGGCACGATGGTGTGCTCCCACGAGTCTTCGGTGGCGGCGATCAGCACCGCGCGAGGCTTGCCAAGCGACTCACCCGGCAGCTTGCCCCGAGTGATCTGCGCGACGAGCCAGTACGCGAGCGTCGACTTGCCGATGCCCTCACGGCCTGCCAGCAGAGCGAGCGTGCCGACCGCGATTCGACCGGCCCACAGCCACCTGACGGGTCGAGGCTTGATGGCCGACGCCGGGGTGAGCTGGAGCGCGCGCGACGTGCTCTCTGTCGACTGCTCCTCTGGTGCCTTCCGCTTGGTGGCCGTCGGCTCCGTGTCACGGTCATGCTCGACGCGAGTGATTGCCTTGGCCCATGCGCGGTCGAACGCGATGAGGTACTTCGGGTCGGGGTAGTCGCTCGTGTACCGTGCCCGAGCCGCCTCATACGCCTCACGGCGACCGCTGCCGTGCATCAGCCCCGACACGAGCGGAGTGACCCGGTTGAGCAGGTCGCCGTTGTCGACGCCGTCCTCCGGGAACACGGTTGCCATGCGGCGAGCGCGTGCAGCTCGTGCCTTCAGTTTCGAGTCGGTGGTGTGCTCCTCGGCAGCAAGCCACGCATCCAGGTCGGCGGTGTCGTAGTCCCAGCCGTCCTTCTTGTGGACCAGCGCCCATGCGGGAGCCGGTGCCAGCCGGGGCTTCTTGGTGAGCTGCGGGCCGTTGTAGACGACCATGCCGATGCCCGAGCGGATATCGACGCCCGGCATGCCGTTGAGGTCGCGGTCGATGGTGAGCTGTTCGCCCTCGGGTGCTCGGTAGATGTGATGCGCGCCGGTTCCACTGCGGCTCGTGTAGTTGAACGTGCGCGGGAGGTCGAGTCCAGCCTTCTTCAGGCTCGCTACGCCGTCCTTGCCGTGCTTGCGGTCGAGGTCCACGACCACGAGGCCCGAGCGCCCAGTGTGGACGCCGATGCGCTGCCGGGGGTCGGTTGTCCACCACTGCCGGATCTGCTTCAGCGAGCGCGTCGCGCCTCGGTCCCAGCCGAACCCTTTCAGGAACTTGCCACTCGGGGTGAGTGGGAACACATAGAAGCCCGCACGGGCCAGGCTGAGCGCGGTGTCGAGGTTGCTCACAGCACGACCTCGACAAGCTCGTGGCTCTTGTGGCAGCGCCCGCCGCATCCCAGGCGGTTGATCTGCCGCATCGCTTCCGCGGCCTTGGCGGGGTTGACGTGGAGCGTCACGGTGACGTCGCGCCAGCCCCCGCACCATGAGATGACCGCGTACGGGCCGGAACCCTGCACCCACAGCACCCGGCGAGCGCCGATGGCGCACTTGATCCAGGCTGCGTACTCGCGATGGTTCTGGCTGCACTTGTGGCGTCGCCATACGACGACCTGAGCGCTCACCGCTGGCCACCCTTCAGAAGGCCGGACAGGAGCTTGATCTGAGCGGGGGTGAGCGGGGGAGCGGATGCGAGGTTGCGCTCGATAGCGGCCTCGATGTTGGCGAGAGCAAGCTCGCGCTTGGCGTCGGCTAGTTGGACTGGATCGTTGGCCTGGGAGGCCCGAGCCACCTTTGCGGCGGCATGTTGCTTGACGGAAGACATCTGGGAAGCCCCTACGGGTGAGCCTCCGGAGGAGCCCTCGAAGAGGGGCTGAGCTACCGGAGTGAATCGACACGGGAAGCTCTGCTTCGACTGGGGGCATCTCGCCCACACCAGCGTCAGTCAGTGCTCTATCTGCTCAGCCAGTGCGGCTTGAACAGTTGCGTCGAGGTGTCCCCCGACCAGTACCTCAGTGCGAAGTACTGCCCGTGCCGCTCTCCACGGCCACTTGCTCCACCGCATCTCGCGGCTTCTGCTTCTGACGTACGATCCGTCGGTGCACCCAGAGGCATTTCGCCCAAGGCCTTTGGCCCACAACAGGGGCTTGGCCCCCGCTGCTGTTGCTGTTACACATTTTGCCCCGGCCTCTCACGGAGCGCTCGTCAGGGTTTGCCAATTCGGCAGAAAAGCCCAGGCCAGGTGTCGGAAAAATTCGTGCAAACTACCGGCGCGCCGTGGCGAGTTGCCACCCCGAGGGGGCCAAAATCAGCGACCGCCAGCGACCGCCAGCGACCGCCAGCGACCGCCAGCGACCGCCCGCGTCGTTGGGAGGCTCGGGGCAGTGGTTGGGGTAGGGCGCGCGTTGCTGGCGACCAGGCGGGACGCCCAGCGACGCGAGCGCCGACCGGACTGCTAGCGCCAGGCCACCACTACCGAATCGGGGTCGAAGCCCCTCCGGCCCCGAGGTGCCCGCAGCAGGTCAACCGTCATGAGAGTGTCGATGAGCGCTCGCTGCCGGTCGAGGTTCAGCGCGGCGAGGCCCGACCGCTGCTCCTCCTCGGTGAGGAGCGCCACGGGGCTGCCTGCCGAGTCGAGCACCCTATCGATCTCGGCCAGGCGCACGTTCAGCCGCTCGACTGCCTCCCTCACGTCGTCGCGAGTCATGGTGCCGTCGGCCACGAGACCCGCGAGTGTGGCCTTGCGCTCGGTGAGCGTGGCGTGCTCGTCGCGCAGCGGGTCGGTGTCCACATCTGGGGTGAGGGCCGCGAGCGCGTCGGGCTGAGTGAGGCGAGCTTCGGCCAACCTGAGCACGAAGTCATCCACGGGTGCCATAGTCCGCACGAGGTGGCACTGGATACAGGCGTACCGACCCCCGGAGCCAGCGGTGCGGAGAGTCGGGCGGTCGGCGCACTCGCCGCAGCGGAACAGGCTGGTGCCTAGATGCTTGCGAGCGGTGGAGCCGGTGCGGTTGGTCTTACGAGCGGGGTCGGCCAGCCGTCGAGCCACGCTGTCGAACAGCTCACCCGGCACAATCGCCTCCCACTCTCCGGTGCCTACGACCTCACCCTTGTAGACCCGACGGCCAGCGTAGCGAGAGTTCATCAGGATGGTGCGGACGGTGCTCGGGGTGAGGTCGTGGTCGCGGGAGAGCGTGCGCAGCGTCAGGCCGGTAGAGAACCCATCGAAGAGCGCCAGCACCGTCTCGGCCTCATCGTGGACAACCGCCCCGTCGGTCGTGTAGCCGGTGAGGCGTGTTCCCTTCGGCACACCACCCTTGGCGGCTCGCTGAGCGTTGGCGCGAGTCTGGCGCTCACCCTTGCGGCGCACCTCGAACCGAGCGATAGCCGCCAGCATCGACGCGCGGAACTCCCCATCGGCGGTGGTGAGGTCTATCTCGCCGTCGAGCGTCACGAGCGATAGCCCATGGTCGATAAGCGTGTTGAGGTCGCGAGTAGAGCGCACCACTCGGTCGAGGTCCACACCAATGACCACGTCCAGCTCGGGGGAGTCGGCCAGCATGCGACCCCACGCCGTCTTCGGTCCGCGAGGTTTCGAGGCGGTCACGTCATCATCGACGTAAGTACCAGCCACAGCCCAGCCCCGAGCCGTGGCGAGAGCCGAGGTACGCTCGGTCTGACGCTCGATACCCTCGTCGTCGGACTTCGATTGCCGGAGGTAGAGGGCAGCACGCTTGGTCATGAACCAATAATGCCTAACTCTGACGTAACGTGGTGGAGTTCCGGTTTAACGTCTAACGTTAATGACGCTCTTCGTTATACACTAACCGTGTGATCAGATCGTTCGGGAGCAAAGAGACCGAGCGCATCTGGCATGAACGGTACGTCAAGGGTGTTGACCGGCTGGTGCAGCGAGCGACGTTGCGCAAGCTTGAGTTGATTCACGCGGCCAAGGATGTTGAGGACCTTCGGATCCCGCCGGGCAATCGGTTGGAGCGGTTGGTCGGTGACCGGCGCGGGCAGCACAGCATCCGGGTGAACTCGCAATGGCGTATCTGTTTCGTCTGGAGAGATGGAGGAGCGGAAGATGTCGAACTCGTCGATTATCACTGAGGCTGACCTGATCGAGCCCATCCACCCGGGGGAGATCCTGATGGAGGACTTCATCGAGGGTTTCGGGATCACACAGAACAAGCTGGCAGTGTCGATTGGAGTGCCGCCGCGGCGCATCAATGAGATCGTGCATGGTAAGCGCGGCATCACCGCGGATACCGCGATCCGCCTGGCACGCTACTTCGGCACCTCGGAGGAGTTCTGGATGAACCTGCAGACGAGTTACGAGCTGCGGATTGAACGTCGGGCGCTGAGTGACAAGGTCACCGCGATCACGCCGCTGAAGGCCGCGTGAGCAGCGGGCCAGAGCGTCGAGTCGTCCGGAAGGTCGTCGGCTACGTCGTGCATGAGGGGCGGCTGCTTGTGTTCACGCACGACGATGTGCCTCTCGACGTGACCGGTGTTCAGGTGCCTGCCGGCACGATCGAGCCGGATGAGTCGCCTGAGGCCGCCGTCGTGCGCGAGGTCTTCGAGGAGACGGGGTGCGCCGTTCGAGTTGTCAGCGCACTGGGTATCGAGCGCTACGACGTGTGGCCCTCCAAATCGGAAGTGCACGAGCGGCATTTCTTCCAACTGGCGCTGGTGGACCTGGATGATCCACCTGAGCGGTGGGGTGCTGGTGAGGAAGCCCCGTCGGATGGCGGTGTTGCGCAGCAGTGGACGTGCTACTGGGTTCCTCTCGATCAGGGCCACGTGCTGTGTGCCGGGTTTGGTGCGCGGCTCGGGGAGATCGTCCCGGAAGTTCGGTGAGACCGCTAACGGTGACGTAACCCGGTCGAGTTCCGCTTCAACGTGTAGTCGCGTTTCGGTTCAACGTCTCGTCAGCTCGTGGCTTGGACAACCTGCACCAGGTGGCCGTCCGGGTCCTCGACCCAGGCGATCAGTAGACGATCGAGCCAGGGCTCTGGCGACTTGACGGGCGTTGCGCCGAGCTCGATGAGTCGCTCGTAGCCTGCGGGAACGTCGTCAGTCCACAGGATCACGGCTGCCCGCTGGCCATCGGTGACCGGGTCGAGACCGTGGTCATCGCGGGTGCTGGTTTCGGTGGCGAGGCCGAGCCGGTATCCGTCGAGGACAAGGTCGACGTGGATAGGCGTTCCTGCTGTCGGCGTGCGGAACGCTTCGTCGAAGCCGAGAGCGCCGTAGAAGGCCACGGCACGGTCGATGTCACGTGTGAACAGGACGACCTGAGGGGTTCGGAAGAGGTCCATACGCCAAGTCTTACATCCCATGCCACTTGTCACAAGACTACCGTTTTCGGTAGAGTTGTGACATGACGATGACGGCGAAGTACCGGGATGTCGTGCGCGAGATCGCGCTCGACCACTACGGATTCGTCACCACCAAGGCCGCCGCCGAAGCGGGAGTGCCTGCCGTCGAGCTCCCGAAGCTCGCAGCCCGGGGAGGTCTGGACAACATCGCCTACGGACTGTACCGAGTGCCGGACATCCCTCCGACCCGATACGACCAGTTCGCTGAAGCGCTCCTGCGCGCTGGTGAGGGCGCGTACCTGCACGGCGAGTCCGTGCTGGCGTTGTTCGGCCTCGCTGATGTGAATCCCCGACGAATCAATATTGCCGTCCCCAGGCGCGCAAGGCCGAAGCTGCCAGCGTTCGTCGAACTGACGCGGGTTCGGGATGCGATGAAAACGACGCTGTACGAGGGGCTCGAGTCTCAGACGGTTGCTGACGCGCTCCTCGAGTGTCGCGGCCGTATCGAGGGCGAGCGTCTCCTGGCGGCCGCCAAGCAGGCGCGAGCGGAAGGACTCCTCACCACCGTCGAATGGCAGCAGCTGACGAAGGACATTCGTCGATGACATACAGCGGTGCACCGACGAATGTGCGCTCCTTGGAACAGCGCATCCGCAACCTCGAAGGCGACGACGGGTTGGCGTTGCGCCGCCGGGTCAGCATGGCAGTTCCATCTCGCGACAGACCTGGCTGACCTCTTCACCGAGGTCGGTCTGGAATCGCCGAGGCCGGTGCCGGTGATGCGCGCTGAGCACCAGGTCGCGCAGAAGCTCCACGCTGTTTCTAGCGAAGGCAGTGAACGTGCTCGTGACCTCGTTGACCTTCAACTTCTCGATGGGGCTGAGGACCTCGACCTCGAGTTGGTTGCGACGACGTGCGTCAGGCTCTTCGAGTATCGACGTCAGCAGGCGTGGCCACCGTCCATTGTCGCGCGACAGGAGTGGGGCAGCCTCTACGTCGAGGCGGCAGACGGATTGGATGTACTGCCGTCGCTTGGCGAGGCTATGGCCTGGGTCGACGTCTTCGTTCGGCGTATCGCGGCAGCCGGCCCAGGGTGATCCTGCTGACATTCGACAACCGTGGCGACGTGGTTGATTTTCGGTTTAACGTCTAGCGTTATTGACGCAGGATCTGCGGAGTCGCTTGATGATGCCACCTCAGGGGTGCGACCTTCCATGGCGCGCGCCCAGACCTCCGGGTAGGTCGCCGCGCCTGGCTCGGCAGTCGCCCGCGCAGGCGTGTCGGCCTGGCGGAAGCCGCCGCGCCTCCACACCCAGATGATCCGCACGATGAGTCCGAGCACGAGGGCGACGGGGAAGAGCCAGGCCCACCAGGGCATATCGTCGCCGCTCGGATACACGTCGGCCACCCTTCGGTTCGTCTCGGAAGCGCCACGGTGCAGAACCGGTCACTTGCTCCACGATGGACCAGGAGCGGCGCTCCCGATCACAGGTGAGGGCAGAGCGTGCATCACGGCGTCGGGTGAAGCCGACACGGGCGAGGACTGCCGTCGGAACTCTGCCGCTCCGGGGCCCCCTCGGCGCAACTTCGCGAACGTCCTCAGCCTGCCGCCTTCCGGATGTGCTCCGCGATCGTCTTCTCCGTCTCCGGGGTCAACTTCAGCAGCGCGAACGACGTCACCCACAGGTCGCCGTCGTCGAGCTGCGCTGATTCCTCGAAGCCGAGGGTCGCGTAGCGGGTGGTGAACTTGGATGCCGCTTTGAAGAACACCACGATCTTCCCGTCTGCGTCGGCGTAGGAGGGAAAGCCGTACCAGGTCTTCGGAACCAGCTGCGGGGCGACCTCGCTGACGATGCGATCGATGCCTTCCGCGAGCGCGCGGTCGTCATCCGGCATCGCGGCGATGGCTTCGCGCACGGCCTTCTCACCGGCGGCACGGGTCTTCCCGGCCTTCGCCTCAGCGCGCAGTTCAGCGGCGCGCTGTTTGACGGCGTCGCGCTCGTCCTTCGACAGTCCAGCAGTCTTCTCAGCCATGACGGGCTCCTCACTCGATCGCGGTGCCGAATGCACCTACGACCAAGTTACGACCGCGGCTGATCCGGCGCTTCTCGAATCCTGATCGATCACGTCGGCCAGTATCGTTGATGTCAGCGACGAAACAGGCCCAGCCAGCCGCCACCAGCACCAGAGGAAGACGACATATGACGCAGCAGAGCATCCTCGAGTCGGACGGCCGTGCGATTCCCTACATCGAGGAGGGCGAAGGCCCGGTTCCCCTGGTGTTGATCTCGGGACGCGCCCTCAGCGGCGACGGGCTCGCCGTGGTCGCGCACTATCTCGCAGAAGAGGCGGGCTTCCACGTCGTGCGGATCGGCCCCAGAGCGGATTCGAGCGGCCAGGATCGTGCGACGACGCTGCGCGAGCGCGTCGAGGATGCCGTTCTGGTGATCGACCACCTCGGACTCGATCACACCTGGATCGGCGGTCATGCCTTCGGCGGCACCGCGGCACGCATCTTCGCCGCAGAGCACACCGATCGTGTCAACGGACTGCTGCTGCTCGGCGTCGAGGATGACGAGATTCCGCTGGCCCCGGCGATCCCCGTGCTGATCGTGCAGGCCACGGATGATGCCGTCACGCCGCCTGCCACGGCGGAGGCGCTGCACGCCACCGCTCCGGAGCGTGCGAGCATCAAGATCGTCGACGGCGCCGACCACCTGTTCCCTGCCACGCATCCGATCGAGACCGCCGTGATCATCGAGGAGTACCTCGACTGGGACTAGGGATCGCCTTCCCGCGACCCGAGAGAACCTATGGTTGAGGTGTGTCCCGAAACTCTCCTGCATCCCCGGCCCCCGTTCCCGTCGAGCTTCCCCTCGAGCGTCGTCTGGCGGTCGCCGTCGAGCGGTACGGCGAGCAGGCCGTCGTGTCGCGCTCGCTCTCGCTGCTCGCCGGAAACAATGAGGGTGCGGACTTCCTCCTCTTCGTCGGCGGTGAGCACGCACGTGGCATCATCGACGGTGCACCGGTGCTGTACTGGCCCGAACTCTGGGGTGCACGTGCGCTGCTGCACGTCTGGGACGCATCGGTCATCGACGAGCCCGCCACCGCGCTGCTGATCAGCACGCTGACCAACCCCGCCTGGCGCGTGCGGGAGATGGGTGCCAGGCTCGCGGCCGCACGTGAGCTCGACGCGGCATCCGAACTCGCCACTCTTCTCGGCGACGAGGTGCCCCGGGTGCGTACCGCTGCCGTCAGGGCGCTCGGCGCCATCGGATCGGCGGAAGACATCGACCCGGTTCGCGCCTTGCTCAAGGACCCGGAGGTCGAGGTCCGTCGCGGGGCGCAGCAGAGTCTCGACAAGCTGCGATCGCGGCATCCGAAGAGCTGAGTACGACGAGCGGTCAATCCTGACCGGTGGGCCGTCTGCGACCCGACTTGGTCTCCGAGCGCCGGTGCTTCTCATCCAGCCGACGCCGCCGCGAGCCCTTTGTCGGCTTCGTGGAGCGACGGATGCTGGGTGGCATGACTGCTTCGCGGATGAGGCCGGACAGTCGCTCCCGCGCCGCCACCCGATTCTGCCGCTGTGAACGGTGCTCGCTGGCGCTGATGGTGAGCACCGTGCCAGCCAACCGCGACGCGAGCCCATCGATGACACGCGCACGTTGGACGTCGCTCAACGCGGTTGTCGCGGCGAGATCGAGACTGAGCTGTACGCGCGAGTCGGCGGTGTTCACGCCCTGTCCGCCCGGGCCCGAAGAGCGCGAGAACTGCTCGATCAGATCACTCGCCGGAATCCTGAGACCGTGCGGGGCTCCCGGTCCAGGAGGCACACGCAGATCATCCACTCCACAAGTGTGCCGCAGTGCGATGAAGATCGTGACGAGACCGATGGGAGAATCGTCTGATGACCGCAACTCTCGTGGCTCGAGGCGTCGCCGGAGGCTATGGCCACCGCACGCTGTTCGATGACCTGGACCTGACTGTCGCACCGGGTGACGTCGTCGGCGTCGTCGGCGCGAACGGCGCCGGAAAATCCACTCTGCTGCGCCTGCTCGCCGGCATCGACGAACCGCAGGCGGGCACGATCACGCTGGCGCCCTCCGACGCCTTCGTCGGGTGGCTCCCGCAGGAGCACGAGCGCGTCGCCGGTGAGAGCGTGGTCGGCTACATCGGCCGACGCACCGGCTGCGCCGCGGCCACGAAGGAAATGGATGCCGCGGCAGCGGCGCTCGGCGATCCTTCGCTCGCCGGCAACGGTGCCGACCCCGCCGACGTCTACTCGGCGGCGCTGGAACGGTGGCTCGCGAGCGGTGCCGCAGACATTGACGAGCGCATCCCGGCGGTGCTCGCCGACCTCGGCCTCGTCTTCGAAGGTGCTCGCGCCGAGGACACGCTGATGACCTCGCTCTCCGGTGGGCAGGCGGCTCGAGTCGGACTCGCCGCGCTTCTGCTCTCACGTTTCGACATCGCATTGCTGGACGAGCCGACGAATGATCTCGACCTCGACGGACTGGAGCGGCTCGAGGCATTCGTCCGCGGACTCCGCGGCGGCGTCGTACTGGTCAGCCACGACCGCGAGTTCCTCTCGCGCAGCGTGACTCGCGTGTTGGAACTCGACCTCGCGCAGAACTCGAACCGTGTCTACGGCGGAGGCTATGACTCGTACCTTGAGGAGCGCGCCACTGTGCGTCGCCACGCGCGCGAGAAGTACGACGAGTTCGCCGACAAGAAGGCCGATCTCGTCTCGCGCGCTCGCGTGCAGCGGGAGTGGTCGAGCCAGGGCGTGCGCAACGCGATGAAGAAGTCGCCCGACAACGACAAGATCAGGCGCAAGGCGTCGGCCGAGTCCAGCGAGAAGCAGGCGCAGAAGGTGCGTCAGATGGAGAGCCGGATCGCTCAGCTCGACGAGGTCGAGGAACCGCGAAAGGAGTGGCAGCTCGAATTCACCATCGGCTCGGCGCCACGCTCGAGCTCGGTGGTCTCGACGCTGAGCAATGCCGTCCTGCGGCAGGAATCCTTCACATTGGGGCCGGTCTCGCTGCAGGTGAATGCCGGGGAGCGCATCGGCATCACGGGTCCCAACGGTGCGGGAAAATCCACCCTTCTTCGCGCTCTGCTCGGGCAGCAGCATCCGGATGAGGGCACCGCGAGCCTCGGCGCGAGCATCCGGATCGGGGAGATCGATCAGGCGCGATCGCTTCTCACCGGCACCGCGCCGCTCGCAGCGGCGTTCGAGGCGCTCGTGCCCGAGATGGCATCGGGTGAGGTTCGCACGCTTCTGGCGAAGTTCGGCCTCAGGGTCGATCACGTCGACCGCCCAGTCGACGAACTCTCACCGGGGGAGCGCACGCGAGCGGCACTCGCACTGCTGCAGGCGCGCGGGATCAACCTTCTCGTGCTCGACGAACCAACCAACCACCTCGACCTGCCGGCGATCGAACAGCTGGAACAGGCGCTGGAGTCCTATCGGGGCACTCTGCTGCTGGTCACCCACGATCGACGGATGCTCGACACGGTGAACACCGACCGCCGCTGGCGCGTCGAGGCCGGTCAGGTCACCGAACTCTGAGCCCTCAGCGCCCCTGACGCTTCTTGTAGGGCTTCGGCTGGCCCTTCACGACCGGCGCGCGGCCTCGGCCCTTCGAGGCCTTCGCCTTGCCGCCGGCCTTGACCGGCTTCTTGACCTCGGGCGGAGCCGCGGCGACTTCGCGTTGCGCCTCGGGAAGCAGCAGCAGGCCGACGGACGTCAGGCGCGTCTCGCCTTCGCGGGTGACGAGGGGCTGACCGACTTCTTCTTCGAGCTTGTCGATCGACGAGTACAGCGACGCCAATGGGATGCCGAGGTTCTGAGCAGCGCGCGGGAAATGCAGCTCCTCGGCGACGGCGACGAAACGTCGAAGCAGGGTGATGTTCACGGGAGCCTTTCGTTGCGCGCGTCTGTCGCGGCCGCTCTTCAGCGTACGCGTCGTCCGCGATAGCGTGGGCAGCGTCCGACCTTTTCAACGAGGTGCTCGGCGCGCTGGCGTGATTGAGGCCGCGAAAGGGAAAAGTTGATGCAGCAGCGTGTCGGAGAGCCAGTTCTCGAACTGCTCCGGCGTCCAACCCGAATCGATCACCAGCTCGTTGTATACCCCGGTCGCAGCGAAGGCGCGGAAGATCGTCTGCGCCCGTTCGAGGGGGACTGCGAGCTCTGAGGTGACCGACGCGATGAGGCCGTCCATCACCCTGTTTCGGCCGCGCAGTTTCGAACGCAGGAGGGTGCGGGTCTCGGCGTCCTCATCCATCGCGGCATCGAGAATCCGCACCACATCGAAGTCGGTCGAGTAGAGCACGGTGAGCCAATGAGCGGCACCGCGCAGACGCTCGACAGCGGAGTCCTCCGCGAGCACCGATGCCGCAAGAGCGCGTGCGTCCGCACGCTCCAACCAGCTTTCGCAGATGAGGTTGAGGATCTCCCTCTTCGTCCCGAACGCCGCGTACACGGTGCGGCTCGCAACGCCGGCTGCTTCTGCGACCGCAGCCAGGCTGGTCGACGCGTATCCGTCGGCAGCGAACAACCGCTGCGCAGCTTCGGCGATGCGGCGTTTGGTCGCGGCGGCCTGCTCCTGCCGATACGTAAGCGCAGGGCTATTGACACGGCTGCTCATGAGGATCAGGCTAGCGAAAGAAGTCGTTGCAGTTCAACCGCAGTGACTGCACATCTACTGCAAGGGAGAAGATCATGAATGATGCAATCGCGGAGACCGCTGGGGTCGGCGTTGTTGAACGGATGCTGCACGAGGGGTTCGCCGCAGGGGACACGAATGTCGTCGACGAACTCTGTTCACCGGATCTCATCGAGCATCAGTTCGGTCTGGCGGGAACCGGTGCGCAAGCCATCGCGAAGGTGAAGCGTGCGATCAGCGAAGTGCATGCGGGGCTGCCTGACCTCACGTTCACGATCGGCGACTGGGCCGAGCAGGGCGACACCGTCTGGGTGCGGGCTGAAGGCGTCGGAACGAACACCGGAGCATTCATGGGACCGCCGACCGGTCTCAAGGTTGCCTTCACCGTGATCGATATCGCGCGCATCCAGGACGGTCGCATCGTCGAGCACTGGGGCGTGCCTGACCGCTTCGCGCTGGCGATGAGACTCGGCCGGATCCAGCTGCCGCGGTGAGCAGGCCGGCGCAGGGAGAAGAGGGAACGCATCGGGGGTGGGATGCGAACCGCATCCCACCCCCGAATCCTCAGCGTGCGCGTCAGGCCGGCTGCGGCAGAATCGTGAAGCTGACGGCTCCTTCGTCATCGACACCGGCATCGAGCACCTTGTCGGAGAGTGCCTCGGCGGCGTTCTCCTCGAGGAACACGCGGCTGCCGACACCGTCGATCACGACGTCGGCGGGTTCCGGGGAAGGAACGACGTGAACGGCGAAACGAGATTCGCCGTTGGGTCCCTGTCCTTCCGCGGTCTGGATGCGAAGCCCCGCGTCTGCGCTGGCATCCTCGCGGCCGACGATCGTGGTGACGACGGCATCTGCATTTTCGGTCAGGGTGAGCACAGCGCTCTCCTTCCGGTTGCGGACATGCTCCGGTCAGAACATGTCCGGGCCACGATTCCGCACATCGGGGGAGAGGATCAACCTGCGCCCGGGTATTCGGAGGTTCCTCACATCTTCGCGCGATGCCACCGATACCCTGGGCGATCGCGACCCTAGTCGTCGGAGCCGCGCTCTTCCCGCAACCGCGGCTCGGTGCGCCTGTTCGGCCGGGCGTCGGCCTTGTCGGCGTAGAACGCTCGGATGCGGTCCATGTCGGCGGCGACGTCTCCGGTCAGCTCGAACGTCGGTCCGAGACCGGTCGTCATGGTTGTGCGATCGACGTAGCCGAGAGTCACCGGCATGCCGGTCTCCGTGGCGATCCGGTAGAAGCCCGACTTCCAGTATTCGTTGCCGCCGCGCGTGCCGTCCGGCGTGACGACGAGTGCGAACACCTCACCGGAATGCACCTGTGCGATCACATCCTTGACGACCCGGCTCGGGTCGTCCCGATCCACCGGCACGCCGCCGATGCGACGCATGATCGGTCCGCGCCAACCGGCGAACAGGCTCTTCTTGCCGAGCCAGTGCACGTCGATGCCGAGCTGCCAGGCGATCGCCAGCATGAACACGAAGTCCCAGTTCGAAGTGTGCGGCGCCCCGATGAGGATCGTCGGTCGGGCCGGCACCTCGTCGCCCTTGAGCGTCCAACGACTGAGCGTCCAGAATGCACGCGCGAGGATTCGTTTCACCACATAACCGTAGGCCATTCACCTTCTGTCGATGAGTCGCGGCAGGAGCACCCAGAGCGCCAGGACCACCACAGTGGCCACGATCAGTACGACGGTCGCCGTCGTCCGATCCACAGTGAAGTCGACGATGAGCGTCGTGACACCGACACTCAACAGGCCGATCACGACCAGATCGGCCTGCACCATGCGCGAGGCGAACCTGACGAGGTCGGGCTTGCGGTGCCGGCCGAACAGCGACCGATGCATCCCCACCGGTGCCAGCGCGAGCACGGTCGCAAGGGCCGCCAGGCCGACGAGCACGATGTAGAGCGTGCGCTGCAGGTCGTCGAGCTCGGTGAATCGCGGCTGGAACGCCACCGCGAGCAGAAAACCGGAAAGCACCTGCGTGCCGGTCTGCATCACGCGCAGTTCCTGCATGAGCTCTTCCCAATTGCGATCCGCGCGTTCATCGCGCGTCTCGTCGCGTCCGTCACGCTTCGCGCCGGCACGCCCATCGGTTTCCGCGTCGAGCCGCGCGTCCTTGCTCGCGTCAGGGGAGTCGTTCATACTCCGAGTTTTGGGCACGACTGTCGAACTGTCCAGAGCCGCGCCCGATGCGAGCCTGACGCCGCAGTCCGTGCTCGGGCGTAGCATGGAACAATGACCATTCGTGAGACCTCGGAATCGACCGCTGCGGTCGACGTCCCTGTCATCCCCGCAGGCTTGAATCTGCTGGGTGACGACAACGCCGGCAGCTGCTGCGGCGGTTCCTGCTCCCTGCCCGGGTAGGGCATCTCCGCCGGCGGTCAGTGACCGCTGTGGAACTCCCCGCCCACGTCATCCGCCGGCTTGCGGATGAACGCGCTCAAGGCCACTGATCCCAGCGAGATGATGGCCGCGATCAGGAATGCCATGCGCGCTCCCGGAGCGCCGGCGACCGCCGTCGACAGTCCTTCGCTCTCGCCGGCGTGCAGGATCGACGAGTAGGTGACCGTCAGTACAGCGACGCCGGCCGCACCGGCGACCTGCTGGATCGTGTTGAGCACGGCGGAACCGTGCGAGTACAGGTGACGCTGCAGCGATCCGAGCGATGCGGAGAACAGCGGTGTGAACGACATCGCGAGACCCACCGACATGAAGGTCTGCGAGATCACGAGCATCCACCACTGCGTGTGCTCGCCGACCGTGGAGTAGAAGAACAGCGCTGCCGACACCATGATCGTGCCGGGGATGAGCAGCGTGCGGGTGCCACGGGCGTCGTAGATGCGACCCATGATCGGGCCGAGGAGTCCCATCAGGATCGACCCGGGAAGCAGGATCAGGCCGGACTGCAGCGCATCGAGTCCCGCGACGTTCTGCAGGTACTGCGGCAGTAGCGTGAGCGTTCCGAACATCGACAGGGCGAGGATGCCCATGACTATGACGGCGATCGTGTAGTTGCCGGAGCGGAACACGCGCAGGTCGAGCAGCGCGTCGTCGATGCGCTGCAGCACGAGCTGCCGCCACACGAACAGTGCGAGCGACACACCGCCGACAACCAGTGAGACGACGCCGATCGTCGTGCCGTGCGACTCGCCTGCGCCGCCGAACTGGCTGAGACCGTACACGACGCCGCCGAAGCCGAAGGCGGAGAGGACGATCGACAGTACGTCGACCGGAGCGTTCTTCGTCTCGCCGAGGTTCGTCATCCACTTCGCGCCCATGGCGAGGGAGACGAGGGCGATCGGCAGGACGATCGCGAACAGCCAGCGCCAGCTCAGCGTCTCGAGCACGGCACCCGCGAGTGTCGGACCGATCGCCGGAGCGAGCGAGATGACGAGGCCGACACGACCCATCATCCGGCCGCGGGACTGCGGCGGGACAACATTCATCATCGTGGTCATCAGCAGCGGCATCATGATGCCGGTACCGCCGGCCTGGATCACGCGTCCGACCAGCAGCACCTCGAAGCCTGGTGCGATGAGGGCCACGATCGTGCCGAGGGAGAACGCCGACATCGCGGCGATGAAGACCTGGCGCGTGGTGAAGCGCTGAAGCAGGAAACCGGTCGTGGGGATCACGATCGCCATCGTGAGCATGAACGCGCTGGTGAGCCACTGGCCGAGTTCCGGTGGGATGCCCAGGTCGGCGTTCAGATGGGGGATCGCTATCCCCATCGTCGTCTCGTTCAGGATCGCGACGAAGGCTGCCACGAGCAGCAGCCAGATGACTCGCATGTCGGATGGTGCGATGGTCGGTTCCGTCTTGACGGCGGGAACCGAACCGGTGGATGTGGTGGCCAAAGCGTCTCCTCAGCGGATGGGGGTGGCGGAAGGCCGACGACGGAGCCGAAGAAGCGGAACCCACTCGTGGACAACGAATCATGGTAACGCAGTCCTGCCTGCGGGCATTCCCTCTCCGGCGAGATTTTCTCGGGGCTAGGCTGACCGGATGAGCATGGGCGGCGGGCGCGGTGGTGGAGGTGGAGGTGGCTTCCGCGGTGTCGACGAGGCGGCGCAGAAGCGGTTGAACGCCGAGGCGCCGCGGATCTCCGGACTCGGACAGCGGGTCGTGGGTTTGTTCCGTCCTTATCTCGGCCGCATCATCCTCACCGGCATCCTCGTGGTGGTCGGGGCCGGCATCGCGGTCATCCCGCCGCTGATCGTCCAGCGCATATTCGACGACGCGCTCTTCCCGGTCGACGGCGGCAGTCCCGAGATCGCACTGCTCATCCGTCTCGTGCTGATCATGGTCGGGCTCTTCCTGCTCTCCGCCGTGCTCGGCGTCGGCCAGACCTGGTTGACCTCGACGGTGGGCAACAGCGTCACGGGTGATCTGCGCGTTCGGCTGTTCGAACACCTTCAGGCGATGGAACTCGGCTTCTTCACGCGCACCAAGACCGGTGTCATCCAGTCGCGACTGCAGAACGATGTCGGCGGTGTCTCCGGCGTGCTCACGAACACGGTCACCAGCATCCTGGGCAATGTCGTGACGGTGATCGCGTCGCTGGTGGCGATGATCCTGATCGACTGGCGCCTCACCCTCATCGCTGTCGTGCTGATGCCGTTCCTGATCATCGTGCAGCGCCGTGTCGGTCAGGTCCGCGCGCGTATCGCGGGGGAGACGCAGGAATCGCTCTCGGAGTTGACGTCCATCACTCAGGAGACCCTGAGCGTCTCGGGCATGCTGCTGTCGAAGTCGTTCAACCGCCAGCGGGCCGAATCGCAGCGGTATCAGGGCGAGAATCGCAATCAGGTGAAGCTGCAGGTGCGCAGGGCCATGAGCGGCCAGGGCTTCTTCGCCGTCGTGCAGGTGCTGATGGCGTCGGTTCCCGCCGTCATCTATCTCGTCTCCGGCTACCTGATCGCCGGCGGCGCGGGAGCGATCACCGCCGGAACTGTGGTGGCGTTCACGACCGTGCAGGCGCGGCTGCTGCAGCCGCTGATGGGGCTCATGCGGGTATCGCTCGATCTGCAGACCTCGCAGGCGTTGTTCGCGCGCATCTTCGAATACCTCGATCTGGTTCCCGAGATCGAGGATTCCTCGGACGCGATCCCGGTGGATGCGGCGCCTGGGCCCCTGGGCCGTGTCGAGTTCGACGAGGTCGTGTTCAGGTATCCGGATGCTGCGCCCGACGCCCGTCCGACTCTGCAGGGCGTCTCGTTCGTGGCGGAGCCGGGCCAGCATGTCGCTTTCGTCGGGCCGTCCGGGGCGGGCAAGACGACGATCCTGTACCTCGCTCCGCGGTTGTACGAGGCGCACGGGGGAGCGGTGCTGTTCGCCGGAGCCGATGTGCGCACGCTCACGCAGGAGTCGATCATCGACAACGTCGGCATCGTCTCGCAGGAGACCTATCTGTTCCACGCGACGATCCGCGAGAACCTCATGTACGCCAGGCCGGATGCCACCGAGAACGAGGTCATCGCGGCCTGCACGGCGGCGAACATCCACCACATCATCGCCGGGTTCGAGCACGGCTACGACACGATCGTCGGGGAGCGCGGCTACCGGCTCTCCGGCGGCGAGAAGCAGCGCATCGCGATCGCCAGGGTGCTGCTGAAGGACCCGCCGGTGCTGCTCCTCGACGAGGCGACCTCAGCACTCGACACGGTGTCCGAGCGCGTCGTGCAGGAGGCCCTTGACGAGGCCGCCCGCGGCAGGACGACGATCTCCATCGCGCATCGTCTCTCGACCGTCATGGGCGCCGATGTCATCCACGTGCTTGAGGCGGGGCAGATCGTGGAGTCCGGTACGCACGGGGAACTGCTCGCTCAGGGCGGGCTCTATGCAGAGCTCGCCGCGCAGCAGGTCGCAGCATCCCGTGTGCTCGAGACGGAGACTGTCGTGGAGAACGTGATCGGTGGCGGCGTGGCGGCCGCTTTCGCGAACCGGCGCGCGGATCGGGCGCCGGATGACTCCGCAGGCGCGGATGCCGTGGACGCGCTCACGTCGCCGGTGCCGCTGCTCGACGGCGCAGGCACTGATCAGCGCGTGTATCCGGCCGAGGGGTAGCGGCGCGCTCAGTGCGCAGACATGCCGCCGTCGACGAAGGCACGATGCGCTCGCCGCCTCGGGCGACGATGACGAACAAGGAATCCAGGTCGGCGTTCATCGGTGCTCGGTGACGACGTGTGCGTCACCAGGACAGCGCTGTGGCAAGGTCGGGGTCGGGATGTGCGGCGGCGAACTCAGGAAGCGCGCGGAGTTCATCGAGGAACGCCGTGACCTCGGCTGCATAGGCGGGATCGGGGTGGGCGGCGGCGATCTCCTGGAGCGGCGCCATATCCATCGCGAGGATCAGGTCGAGGCGCGCGATCACCGCGGCGTGAGCCCCGGCGTCCCGCAGCACGCGGATGCCGCCGCGGAGAGCCGCGAGGTAGTCGCGCAGCACGGGCAGCTGGTCCCTGGTCTGGGTGATCGAGGTTCCGTCGGGTCGCACGCGCCAGTGCACGACGACATCGGGGATGACGTCGAAGGAACGAGCGCGGGCATACATCTGCTGGGCGACGATCTGATCCTCGTAGGCAACGCCTTCGGGGAATCGCAGATCGCGCGAGAAGTCGGTGCGACTGATCTTCGACCAAGCGACGATGTTCGCCGACGCCGCGGGGTGATCGAAGATGTTCGTGCGGCGGCGTGCGGGGTCGGTAGCCGCGGATGTCCAGGGCTGCACGCGTCCGGGGATGTATCCGTCACCGTGGGGGCGTGTGCGCACGTAGGCGCCGGCGATGAAGTCACTGCCCGTCTCGGCGAGAGTGCTCGTGAGGCGCTCAAGGGCGGTCGGGGTGAGTTCGTCGTCGCCATCGAGGAAGCCGAGGTATTCGGTGTCGACGAGTTCGAGCCCGACGTTCCTGGCGGCGCCCAACCCGCGGGATGCCTCGTGGCGCAGGTATGTGAATCGAGAGTCGGATGCCGCGGCATCCGCGAATACGTCGCCGGTGGCGTCTTTCGAACCGTCGTCGATGAGGATGGCCCGCCAACGCGGCTCGGTCTGCACGAGCAGCGAGGCGATCGCGGCGGGGGCGAATGACTCGACGTCCCGACCGGGGACGATCAGCGTCACGATCGGGTCTGGCACGTCTCGAGTCTATGGCCGAGGGACCGCAGAAGCCGCGGGTACAGCCTTCGCGGGTCGTTGAGCGAGCAGCGCTTTCGGGTCGTTGAGCGAGCGGAGCGAGACGAAACGGGTTGAGCGAGCAGCGCTTTCGGGTCGTTGAGCGAGCGGAGCGAGACGAAACGGGTTGAGCGAGCAGCGCGAGTCGAAGCCGCGCCACCGGACGTCAGACGGCCGACACCGCCGCAGCGACGAGCGCCGCGAGCTGCTCCGGCGCGTCATCCGGCAGGGAGTCTCGCCCGAACGTGAACCGCACCGAGGTCTGCGCGACCTCGGGCGCCACACCGCAGGCGAGAAGCACATGCGAAGGCTCATCGCTCCCCGCGGCGCACGCCGAACCGCTGGACGAGATCACGCCGCGCCGCTCCAACTCCAACAGCACCGCCTCGCCGCTCGTACCGGCGAAGGTGAAGCTCGCGGCGCCTGACAGCCGGTTCTCGCGGTCCCCGGTCAGCGCGGCCTGCGGTACCGCGGCGAGTACCCCGCCGATGAACCGCTGCGTCTGCGTGCCGACACGAGCGGCGACCGATTGTCGCTCTGCCTCGGCCAGCTCGAGTGCCACGGCCAAGGCGACTGCTCCTGCGACGTTCTCGGTTCCCGAGCGCCGACCGCGTTCCTGCCCGCCGCCGTGCAGCAGCGGCTCCAGCGGAACGCGTCCGCGCACGGCCAGAGCACCGATGCCCTTCGGGGCGCCGAGCTTGTGCCCGGCGATCGAGATCGCGTCCGCTCCGAGGCCGGTGATCGGCAGCCACCCGGCGGACTGCACGGCATCGAGGTGCAGCGGCACCCCGGCGGCTGCGGTCAGCGTCGCGATGGCTGCGGCATCCTGCACCGTGCCGATCTCGTTGTTCGCGTGCCCGAGTGAGACCAGCGCGGTGTCGTCGCGGAGAGCCTCGGCCACGGCATCCGGCGTCACACGCCCAGCGGACGTGACAGCCACGTGCGTCACTTCGACGTCGTGGAACCGACGCAGGAAGTCCGCGGACTCGAGTATCGACTCGTGCTCGATCGGTGTGGTGACGAGGTGGCGCCGGCCGCGGGAGAGCGCGGCGAGCACGATGCCCTTCACCGCGAGGTTGTTCGCCTCGGTGCCGCCGGCGGTGAAGATCACATCGCCCGTCCGCATGCCCAGTACGCGGGCGACCCGCGCCCTGGCGTCTTCCAGCGCGCTCGCCGCGGCTTCACCCGCCGTGTGATGACTCGACGGATTGCCGAACACTCCGGTCAGGTAGGGGCGCATGGCCTCGAGCACCTCCGGACGAACCGGGGATGTCGCGGCATGGTCGAGATAGAGCATCAGGCGAGGTCCTGCATCAGGCGATCCGCACATCCAGCCCGAGGTCGAGTGCCCGTGCGGAGTGGGTCAGCGCGCCGACGGAGATGACGTCGACGCCCGTCTCGGCGATGGCCCGGACGGTGTCGAGATTCACGCCGCCGGATGCCTCGACCGTGGCTCGATCGCCGATCAGAGCGACGCCTGAGCGCAGGTCGTCGAGCGAGAAGTTGTCGAGCAGCACGGTGTGGGCGCCGCCGGAGAGCACGGCCTCGATCTGGTCGAGCCGGTCGACCTCGACGACGACGTGCGCTGTGTGCGGCAGGCGCGACAGGGCTGCGCGCAGCGCCGTTGCGAGATCGGCTCCTGATCGCTGCAGCACGGCCAGATGGTTGTCCTTGGCCATCACGGCATCCGACAGCGAGTAGCGGTGATTGCTGCCGCCGCCGGACACGACCGCGTGCCGCTCGAAGGCACGCAGCCCCGGCGTCGTCTTGCGGGTGTCGGCGATGCGCGCAGCTGTTCCCTCGACGGCCTTCACATACTGGGCGGTCAACGTCGCGATGCCGCTCATCCGCTGCGTGAAGTTGAGCGCCACGCGCTCGGCGGTGAGGACGCTGCGCGCCGAGCCTGACACGGTCGCGAGCACGTCGCCAGGCGCGAACTCGTCGCCCTCGCCGACGTGCAGGTCGATCGTTAGGGTCGGATCGGTCAACGTGAATGCCGCGGTGAAGACGTCGCCGCCGCTGAAGATGCCGTGCTCGCGGGCCGTGAGGTCGGCGGTCGCGGTGGCATCGGCCGGCAGCAGCGTCGTGCTGGTGAGGTCGCCCCACGGGGCATCCTCTTCGAGGGCGGCCCCGACGATGCGGGTGAGGGTGGCTGCGGTGAGCATCAGGCTCCGATCAGGGCTGGTTCGTGGTCGATATGGTGCGCGCCGACGGATTCGGTACGGGCGAGAGCGGCGGATGCCGTGGCCTCCGCGAGCAGCAGGAGATTGGCGTCTTCGTGCTCTGCGAGGGTGGTTGGGGCAGGGGCAATGGCGCGCCAGGCGCGGAGCGTGCCGAGGGCTTCGGTCAGACCTTCGTCGGTGCGCAGGAGCCCGGCGTGATCCCACATGAGTTGCTGGAGCTGCTTGCGTCGTTTCGTCTCGCCTTCGGCTCGCTCAACGCGTTTCGTCTCGCTGCGCTCGCTCAACGACCCGCAGGGTGCGTGCTCGCTCAACGACCCGTGGGGGTTCTGTTGCGGGTCGTTGAGCGAGCGAGGCGCAGTCGAGCGAGACGAAACGGGTTGAGCGAGCGGAGCGAGTCGAAGCCTGGCAGAGACGACAGAACCGGCAGCCCCCACCGCAGCCGCAGCAGCAGCAGCCCGAGCGCCGAACACGGCGCCCTCGAGCAGCGAGTTCGACGCCAGGCGGTTCGCACCGTGCACACCGGTGCGCGCCACCTCGCCGACCGCGAACAGCCCGGGTAGGGAAGTGCGGCCGTCGAGGTCGGTGACGATGCCGCCCATCAGGTAGTGCGCGGCCGGCGTCACCGGGATCGGCCCGCGCGCCCAGTCGAATCCTCGCTCGCGGGTGACCCGGTCGATGGTGGGGAACCGCTCGGCCAGGCGTACAGCACCGAGCATCGTCGCATCGAGCAGCACCGGACCCTGCTGCATGACGGCCTGCCTCGCGATCGCGCGCGACACGACGTCGCGAGGAGCGAGTTCACCGTCGGGGTGCGCGTCGAACACGAATCGCCGGCCCTCGTCGTCGAGCAGCGTCGCCCCTTCGCCGCGCACGGCTTCGGAGATGAGGAACGCCGGCCCCGCCGCGAGCACGGTCGGATGGAACTGCATGAACTCCAGGTCCGCCACCTCGGCGCCCGCGCGCAGCGCGGCGGCGATCCCGTCGCCGGTCGCACCGATCGGGTTCGTCGTGCGGGCGTACAGCTGCCCGGCGCCGCCGGTCGCGAGGATCACGGCATCCGATTCGATATCGACGAGAGCGTCGTGGCGCAGCATCCGGATGCCGCGGACCGCGCCGTCATCGACAAGGAGGTCGACCAGGAAGGCGTGCTCGACGATGTCGACCGCACCCCGTCGCACCTGCGCGATCAGCGCCCGTGAGATCTCTACGCCGGTCGCATCGCCGCCCGCATGCACGATGCGGGCGTGACTGTGGGCCGCCTCGCGGCCGAGCTGCAGGGTGCCGTCGGGGGCACGGTCGAACGCGACGCCGCGTGCGATCAGCTCGGCGATGCGGGCCGCGCCATCGCCCACCAGCACGTTGACAGCGTCGGCGTGTGACAGCCCAGCGCCCGCGCTGAGAGTGTCGGCGGCGTGCACCGCGGGGGAGTCACCCGCGCCGTAGACACCGGCCACGCCGCCCTGCGCCAGCGGCGTGCATCCGTCGCCGAGCGCCGCTTTGGTCACGAGCGTCACCGCATGCCCGACCTCGGATGCGTGGAGGGCTGCCGTAAGACCGGCGATGCCGGAGCCGACGACGATGATGTTCATGCGCGCGGCTTCGCTGCCAGCATCCGCTCCAGCGCGACGCGTGCGGGAGTCGCCACGCCGGCCGCCACGGAGATCTGATTCACGACGCGTCCGGCGACGAGTTCCTCGAGCACCCAGGCGAGATAGCCCGGGTGGATGCGGTACATCGTCGAACAGGGGCAGACGACGGGATCCAGGCAGAAGATCTCGTGCTGCGGATACTGGGCGGCGAGCCGCCTGACCAGGTTGATCTCGGTGCCGATCGCGAACGTCGTCGGCTCGGTGGCGGCGTCGATCGCGCGGCGGATGTAGTCGGTGGAACCGGCCTCATCCGCGGCATCCACCACCTCCATCGGGCATTCGGGGTGCACGATCACCCGCACGCCGGGGTGCTCTGCACGAGCCTGCTCGATCTGCCCGACGGTGAACCGGCGGTGCACCGAGCAGAATCCGTGCCACAGGATGACGCGCGAGTCGACGATCTGCTCTGCGGAAGACCCGCCGAGCGGCCGACGAGGGTTCCACATCGGCATCTGCTCGAGCGCGACGCCCATGGCCTTGGCGGTGTTGCGGCCGAGGTGCTGGTCGGGGAAGAAGAGCACGCGGTGTCCGCGCTCGAACGCCCACTCGAGCACCGTCTCGGCGTTCGACGAGGTGCAGACGATCCCGCCGTGGCGTCCGACGAAGCCCTTGATCGCGGCGGAGGAGTTCATGTACGTCACCGGGATCACCGGCACGCGCCCGGTATCGTCGGCGACGTCGAGCGGTCCGAGCACGTCGGCGAGCTGCTCCCAGCAGTCCTCGACCTGGTCGATGTCGGCCATGTCGGCCATCGAGCATCCGGCGGCGAGGTTCGGGAGGATCACCGACTGCTCCGGACGAGAGAGCAGGTCAGCGGTCTCGGCCATGAAGTGCACGCCGCAGAACACGATCGCCTCGGCCTCCGGGCGATCGAGCGCGGCGTTCGCGAGCTGGAAGGAGTCGCCCACGTAGTCGGTGTGCTGCACGACCTCTTCGCGCTGATAGAAGTGTCCGAGCACGACGACGCGGTCACCGAGCGTCGCCTTCGCGGCACGGATGCGCGCATCGAGCTCGTCCTCGCCGGCCTCGCGGTACTCGACCGGCAGCTCGCCCTGACGCGGGGAGCCGGTGGGGATGACATCGCCCATCGAGGATCCAGGGCCGTAGCCCGGCCGACTGTCGAATGTCCACGGCCCCTCGGCGAGGTCGGTGCTGCAGGTGGCATCGGTCGAGGCGCCGCCGACGATCGCCTGGATGGCGTGATCGACGGAGGGGTCGGTGTTGCCGGGGTCGGTGAGTTCGGGGAACGGCAGGAGGGTCATCGGGTCCTCTTCTCCTTGACAGCTTTCTCGGGGGCGAGCGGGCCGCGGTCGGCCAGCTCGACGGCATCGTCGTATCGGTACAGGCGGGCAGGCCGGTGGCTGCCAGTGCGGAACTCATCGGTCGGCAGCAGTGCGGCTGAGGTCTCGACCTGACGGCGGAAGTTCGCCGGATCCAGGCGTCTGCCGAGGATCGCCTCATAGGCCTCCCGCAGGTCGGCGAGTGTGAACGTCGGGGGCAGGAACCCGTGCGCGACCCTGCTGTAGCCGACCTTGTTGCGCAGCCGCCAGAGGGCGTAGTCGATGATCTGGTTGTGGTCGAACGCCAGCGAGGGGAGCCCGCCGGCGTCGAACCACTCCACATTCTCGGGCGCTAGACCGGATGCCACGTGCGCGGCGCTCTGCGCGTCGACCTCGTCCGAGCGGAGCAGCGCCCAGTACACGATCGAGACGACGCGGCTCGGTGAGCGATCCACGGCGCCGAAGGCATAGAGCTGCTCCAGGTAGCTGGGGGAGAGGCCCGTGGTCTCGTGCAGGGTGCGCGCCGCCGCATCCTCAAGGCTCTCGTCCGGCTCGAGCCAGCCACCCGGCAGCGCCCAATCGCCCTGGTGGGGATCGCGCGTGCGCAGCACCAGCGGCAGCGCGAGCGACGGCTGATCGGGGCCGGGCGCGCGCCGCAGCGTCAGGATCACCGTCGAGACCGCGACGCGGATCTCGGGTTCACTGGTTCTGGTCACCATGACTTTAACCTCCGCGAACGATCTTAGTGTCATGGTGACTTGAAGATCAACATCATGACGCTCGTGTGACGGCGGGCGCGGAGCTTGCACGCTAAGCTGTCCCCATAACTGAAGACAGGCCCCACGACCCGTGCGGGAGAGCCCCGGTGATCACAGCCGGGCACCGAAGGAGCAAGCCTCCCCGCCAATCTCTCAGGTACCGCGTACCGCGCCGGTCAGGCCACTCTGAAAAGCGAAATCGAGCGAAGCAAGATTTCGGGTTGAGCGAGGCGCCCCGGCGCCGAGTCGAAACCTGGCGAGACAAGCTCCGCGAGTCTCACGTTTGATTTCCGCCGACGGTGAAAGCCCTGCGCCACGCGCACGGGCGAAACTCTCAGGCCCATGACAGAGGGGGAGTTCTCGGATACCGTGCATTCCGTACGGCATCCTTCCGATCCATCCGGGAGAACTCCATGATCGAGGCCCGCTTCACCCCGCTGCGCGAGCGACACGAGTCGCTCGGTGCGTCGTTCACCGACTTCGGCGGCTGGCAGATGCCGGTGCGCTACACCTCTGACCTCGCCGAGCATCACGCCGTGCGCCAGGCCGCTGGACTCTTCGACATCTCGCACATGGCGGAGTTCCTCGTGGCCGGCGATTTCGCCGCCGAGTTCCTTGACTACTCGCTCGCAGGGCGCCTGTCCACGATGGCGATCGGCAAGGCGAAGTACTCGCTCGTGCTCGCCGAGGACGGCGGCATCATCGATGACGTCATCGTGTACCGGCTCGCGGATGACCGATTCCTGGTGATCGCGAACGCCGGCAACCGAGGCTTCGTGGATGCGGCCTTCGCCTCGCGCGTGCGGTCGTTCCCTTCGCGGATCGAGCGGGACCTTCCCCCGCGCGCCGAGGGCGAGGACCGCAGCTTCGCCGGCTTCCTCGGCGACCGCGGCGTCGACGTCGAAGACGTCTCCGACACCTACGCCCTGCTCGCCGTTCAGGGCCCGGCATCCGAGGCGATAGCGGCCGCGACCGCCGGCATCACCGATGTCAGCATCCCGTGGGCGGATCAGAAGTACTACGCGTGGGCCGACGCCTTCTTCCTCGGAGCACCGCTGCTGATCGCACGCACCGGCTACACGGGGGAGGACGGTTTCGAGCTGCTCGTGCGCAGCGAAGACGCCGTCGCGCTCTGGGACGCGGTGCTCGCGGCAGGTGAGACTCACGGCATCGTTCCCGCTGGTCTCGCCGCACGAGACACGCTCCGCCTCGAGGCAGGAATGCCCCTGTACGGGCACGAGCTGTCGCGGGAGATCAAGCCCGCGCAGGCCGGACTCGGCCGGGTCGTCGCATCCGACAAGACCGATTTCATCGGCAAGGATGCCGTGGCGCCCGCCGAGGACGCACCGGTGCTCGTCGGACTCGCAGCCGAGGGCAAGCGTGCCGGACGCGCCGGGTACGCAGTCGTCGCCGGCGACGGCACAGTGCTGGGTGAGATCACCAGCGGTGCGCTCAGCCCGACGCTCGGCCATCCGATCGCGATGGCCTATATCGACCCTGCTTCTGCCGAGACAGGGACCGCCGTATTCCTTGATGTGCGGGGCACGAAGATCCCCGCGACCGTGACCGCACTGCCTTTCTACCGGAGGAAGAAATGACTGATCTGAACGCACTCTCGTACACCGAAGAGCACGAGTGGCTCGACATCGCCCCTTCGACAGGCTCAGGGACCAGCGTCGCGACCATCGGCATCACCGACTTCGCCGCCGAGAAACTCGGTGACGTCGTGTTCGTCGAACTCCCAGAGGCCGGCACGGAGATCGCAGCGGGTACGGTCGTCGGCGAGATCGAATCGACGAAGTCGGTGGGCGAGCTCTACGCTCCCGTCACCGGAACCGTGGTCGAGATCAACGACGCAGTCGTCGATGACCCCTCGCTCGTCAATGCGGCGCCCTTCGAAGGCGGATGGCTCATCAAGATCTTGATCGCCGACGACGCGGCCGACGGCCTTCTCGACCGTGCCGCCTACGTCGCGCTGACGGAGGGTTGATCGAGCTCGTGACCAATTTCGCCGATCGTCACATCGGGACGACAGCCGAGACCCAGCGCATCATGCTGGACGCCCTCGGCGTCGACACCTCCGACCCCTCCACCTCGCTCGAGGCGCTGATGCGCGGCGCTGTGCCGGCATCGATCTACACCGACGCTTCGACAGGATCAGCGACCGGGGATGGTGTCATCCCGCCCGCCGCCTCCGAGGCCGAGGCGCTCGCCGAGTTGCGCGCGTTCGCCTCGCGCAACCGGGTGAACCGTTCGATGATCGGTCTGGGCTACTACGGCACGCTGACCCCGAGCGTGATCCAGCGCAACGTTCTGGAGAATCCGTCCTGGTACACGGCGTACACGCCGTACCAGCCGGAGATCTCGCAGGGTCGCCTGGAGGCGCTGATCAACTTCCAGACGATGGTCGCCGACCTCACCGGCCTGTCGACGGCGAACGCCTCGATGCTGGATGAGTCCACGGCCGTGGCCGAGGGGATGCTGCTGGCCAGGCGAGCCTCGAAGGCGAAGACGAACGTGTTCGTGGTGGATGCCGGTGCGTTCCCGCAGACCAAGGCGCTGCTCACGACGCGCGCCGCAGCGCTCGACATCGAACTCGTCGAACGCGATCTCGCCGGAGGCGAGGCTCTGCCCGATGAGCTCTTCGGCGTGTTCGTGCAGTACCCCGCGGCATCCGGTCTCGTCTGGGATCCGAGTGCCGTGATCGACGCCGCGCACGTCGCGGGCGGCCTCGCGGTCGTCGCGGCCGATCTGCTCGCCCTCACCCTGATCAGCTCGCCCGGATCGCTCGGCGCCGACGTCGCGGTCGGCACCACCCAGCGCTTCGGCGTGCCGATGGGCTTCGGCGGTCCGCACGCCGGCTACATGGCCGTGCGTCAGGGACTCGAGCGACAGCTGCCAGGGCGCCTCGTCGGTGTATCGGTGGATGCCGACGGCAAGCCCGCGTACCGGCTGTCCCTGCAGACGCGGGAGCAGCACATCCGCCGCGAGAAGGCCACGAGCAACATCTGCACGGCACAGGTGCTGCTCGCCGTCATGGCGGCGATGTATGCGGTCTACCACGGGCCTGACGGACTGCGCGGGATCGCGACGGGCGTCGCGTCCAAGGCCGCTGCTCTGGGCGATCGACTGGCCGAAGCCGGCACCGAGGTCGTGTACGAGGCGTTCTTCGACACACTCACGGTGCACGCGGCCGGTGCCGCAGCGCTGGTCGGGCGTGCGCACGACGAGCTCGGCATCCTGCTCCGCCTCGTGGACGACGACACGATCGCGATCTCGGTGGACGAGACGACCACGCGTGCTGAACTGGATGCCGTCGCTTCGCTCTTCGGCGCGAAGTCGTCCGCCTTCGGCTCGCTGCTGCGGGCGAGCCTTCGCGGGTCGTTGAGCGAGCGGAGCGAGACGAAACGGGCTGAGCGAGCGCAGCGAGTCGAAGCCACTGCACTCCCGACCTCGCTGACCCGCCAGGACGAATACCTCACCCACCCCGTCTTCCACGTGCATCACAGCGAGACGGCGATGATGCGGTACCTGAAGAGCCTGGCCGATCGCGACTACGCGCTCGATCGCGGCATGATCCCGCTGGGTTCGTGCACCATGAAGCTCAACGCGGCGACCGAGATGGCATCGATCACATGGCCGGAGTTCGCCGGGATCCACCCGTTCGCCCCGGCATCCGACGTCGAGGGCTACCTCGAGATGATCGACCAGCTCGAGAGCTGGCTCGCAGAGGTCACCGGATACGACGCCGTCTCGCTGCAGCCGAACGCCGGCTCGCAGGGCGAGCTCGCCGGACTCCTCGCGATCCGCGGTTACCACCTCGCGAACGGCGACACGCACCGCACGGTGTGCCTGATCCCGTCGTCGGCGCACGGTACGAACGCGGCATCCGCGGTGCTCGCCGGCATGAAGGTCGTCGTCGTCGCGTGCGACGAGCTGGGCAACGTCGATCTCGACGATCTGCGCGCGAAGATCGCGTCGAACGCCGAAGAGATCGCTGCGCTCATGATCACGTACCCCTCGACGCACGGCGTGTACGAGCACGACGTCGTGGAGATCACCTCCGCGGTGCACGACGCCGGCGGCCAGGTTTACGTCGACGGCGCGAACCTCAACGCACTGCTCGGCTACGCTCGTTTCGGTGATCTCGGCGGCGACGTCTCGCACCTGAACCTGCACAAGACGTTCGCGATCCCGCACGGCGGCGGCGGCCCCGGAATCGGTCCGGTGGCGGCGAAAGCGCACCTGGCGCCGCACCTGCCCTCTCACCCCCTCGCGCAGCGTGCGACGCACTCTGGCGGCTACGAGTTCGCCGGGGGAGCGGTCTCCGCCGCGCCGTATGGATCGGCCGGCATCCTGCCGATCTCGTGGTCGTACGTGCGGATGATGGGAGCCGAAGGACTGCGCGACGCGACTGCAGCAGCCGTCCTGTCGGCGAACTACATCGCCGCGCGCCTGCGCGATCACTTCCCCGTGCTCTACACGGGTGAGGACGACCGGGTGGCGCACGAATGCATCCTCGACCTCCGCCCGCTCAAGGAGGCCACCGGCATCACCGTCGACGATGTCGCAAAGCGTCTCATCGACTACGGCTTCCACGCCCCGACCATGTCGTTCCCCGTACCAGGCACGCTGATGGTCGAGCCGACCGAGTCGGAAGACCTCGGCGAGATCGATCGGTTCATCGAGGCGATGATCATGATCAAGGGCGAGGCGGATGCCGTGGCATCCGGTCGCTGGCCTGCAGACGATAATCCGCTCGTGAACGCACCACACACCGCGGTCTCGCTGATCGCGGGGGAATGGACGCACGCTTACACGCGCGAGGATGCGGCATATCCGGTGCATTCCCTGGTCGCGGGCAAGTACTGGCCACCCGTGCGACGGATCGACCAGGCATACGGCGACCGCAACCTCGTCTGCGCATGCCCGCCGATCGAGGCGTTCGCGTAGCAGAAATCGATGTTTCATGAAGGTCTCCACTCAGTAACGGTTGATTAACACAGGGCCTCAAATCGCGCGCGCGAGGTTAGTCTCAACACATCTGCGACCCGAACACGGGACGCATTTGCACCTGTCCACAGGAGGACATAGACATGAAGCGAAACAAGATCACCCTGGCCGGGGTCGGTCTGCTCTCCGCCAGCGCTCTTGTGCTGGTCGGTTGCGCGGGCTCGAACAACGGCGCCGGCGACGATGGCGAAGGCGCCGGGGGCGACGCCACGGCGATCATCACGGTCAACGGCTCCGAGCCGCAGAACCCGCTGATCCCGACCAACACCAACGAGGTCGGGGGCGGCAAGATCCTCGACGCGATGTTTGCAGGACTCATCGGCTACGCGGCTGACGGTTCGGTGTTCAACGACGTCGCCGAGGAGATCACGGTCGATGACCCGCAGAACCTGACGGTCAAGATCCGCGAGGGGCTCACGTTCACCGATGGCGAAGAGGTCACCGCTGACAACTTCATCAAGGCGTGGAACTACGGCGCACTCGCGTCGAACGAGCAGCTCTCCAGCTACTTCTTCGAGGACATCGAGGGCTTCAGCTACGACGCGGACTCCGAGCTGACAGGCCTGGAGCAGGTCGACGATTACACCTTCACGATCGCGCTGAACAAGCCGGCCTCCGACTTCGCACAGCGCCTGGGGTACTCGGCCTACTACCCACTGCCCGACGCGGCCTTCGACGACATCGAGTCGTTCGGCGAGAACCCGATCGGCAACGGCCCGTACATGCTCGAGGGCGAAGGCGCGTGGCAGCATGACGTCGGCATCAACCTCGTGTCCAACCCGGACTACGACGGACCCCGCACCCCGGCCAACGGCGGACTGGACATCAAGTTCTACGCGTCTCAGGATTCCGCATACGCGGACCTGCTCGCCGGTGAGCTCGACGTCCTCGACGCGATCCCGGACTCGGCATTCGAGACCTTCGAGTCCGACTTGGGCGACCGCGCGGTGAACCAGCCGGCAGCGATCTTCCAGTCGTTCACGATCCCGGAGCGCCTCGAGCACTTCGGTGGCGAAGAAGGCGTGCTGCGTCGTCAGGCGATCTCGATGTCGATCAACCGCCAGGAGATCACCGACGTGATCTTCCAGGGCACCCGCACCCCGGCCAGCGACTTCACCTCGCCGGTCATCGACGGCTGGTCCGACTCGCTCATGGGCGCCGAGGTTCTGGCGTACGACCCCGAGAAGGCCAAGGAGCTGTGGGCCGAGGCCGACGCGATCAGCCCGTGGAGCGGTGAGTTCCAGATCGCGTACAACGCGGACGGCGGCCACCAGGCCTGGGTCGACGCGACAGCGAACTCCATCAAGAACACTCTCGGCATCGAGGCATCGGGCGCACCGTACCCGACGTTCGCCGAGCTGCGCGGTGAGGTCACCGAGCGCACCATCCAGACCGCTTTCCGTACCGGATGGCAGGCCGATTACCCCGGTCTGTACAACTTCCTCGGCCCGCTCTACGCGACCAACGCCGGCTCCAGCGACGGTGACTACTCGAACCCCGAGTTCGACAAGCTGCTGTCGGAGGGCATCTCGGCCACGGACGCCGAAGAGGCGAACGGCCTGTTCCAGAAGGCGCAGGAAGTGCTTCTGCAGGACCTCCCCGCGACGCCGCTGTGGTACTCGAACGTGGTCGGCGGCTACGGCGAGACCGTGGACAACGTTGAGTTCGGCTGGAACTCGGTGCCGCTCTACGAGCAGATCACCAAGGTCAGCTGACACCGACACACGACGAGGCGGTGGTGAACACGACCATCGCCTCGTCGTACGTGCGTCCGCGCACTCGAAGGGAGGTCGAGGGTGGCTCTTTACATCCTCAAACGGATCCTGCAGGCGATTCCGGTGTTCTTCGGCGCCACCCTGCTGATCTACTTCATGGTCTTCGCGATGCCCGGCGATCCCATCGCCGCGCTGTTCGGAGACCGTCAGCCGAACCCGGCTCTGCTTGAGAGGCTGCGCGCGCAGTACCATCTCGATCAGCCGTTCATCGTGCAGTACTTCTACTACATCGCCGGCATCTTCCGGCTCGACTTCGGCATCAGCTTCTCCGGCCAGCCGGTGATCGACATCCTCGCAAGGACGTTCCCGGTCACGCTGCGTCTCGCGGTGATGGCGGTCGTGATCGCATTCGTCCTGGCCATCGTGATCGGGCTGTTCTCCGCGCTCGGCAAGGGCGGCATCTTCGACAACTCGATGCTGGTGGTCGCGCTCGTCTTCGTGGCCGTGCCGATCTTCGTGCTGGCCTTTCTCGCACAGTACTTCCTCGCCGTACAGCTCGGCTGGTTCAGACCCACAGTCGGGGCACGCAACGACTGGGGTGATCTGTGGCTGCCGGCCATCGTGCTCGGATTGAGTGTGTACGCGACGAGCATGCGCCTCACCAGGACGTCGACGATCGAGACCCTCAACCAGGACTGGGTGCGCACCGCGTACAGCAAGGGTCTGTCGCGAGGACGCGTGATCCCGGTGCACGTGCTGCGCAACTCACTGATCCCCATGGTCACCGACCTCGGCACCGTGTTCGGCATCCTGATGGTCGGCGCCACCGTGACGGAGGGCATCTTCAACGTCCCCGGTGTGGGCAACACCCTGTATCAGGCGATCATCCGCGGCGAGAATCCGACGGTCGTGTCGTTCGTCACGGTGTTCGTCGTCGTCTATGTGCTCATCAATATCGTCGTGGACCTCGTCTACGGCCTGCTCGATCCGAGGATCCGCTATGTCCCGTCCTGACGCGCACGCAGAGCACTTCGTCGCTCCCGTCGACACGACGTCGGTCCCAGTCGACGTCGTCCGTATCAGCGCCAAGCGCAGCAACCTCTGGATCGATGCGTGGCGAGACCTGCGCAGGCGCCCCCTGTTCTGGATCTCCTCCGCATTCGTGCTGCTCGTGGTCATCGTCTCGCTCTGGCCAGGACTCTTCACGAGCGTGGCGCCGAACAACGGCTGTTCGCTCGCGAGCAGTAACGGCGGTCCAGAAGAAGGACATCCCTTCGGATTCACACGTCAGGGCTGCGATGTGTACTCGCGAATCATCTGGGGCACGCGTACGTCTGTCATCGTGGGCGTTCTGGCGACTCTCATCAGCACGATCGTCGGAATGGCGATGGGGGCCTTCGCCGGCTTCTACGGCGGATGGCTCGATTCGCTGCTGTCCCGCGTCGGTGACATCTTCTTCACCATCCCGTACATCATCGCCGCGATCGTCGTGATGTCGGTGATGCCGGTGCGAAACGAGATCGTGCTCGCGTTCGCGATCGGCGGCTTCGCGTGGGCATCGACGGCGAGGATCATGCGCGCCGAGGTGCTGCGCGTGAAACAGGCGGACTTCGTGATGGGCGCGGAAGCCGTCGGGCTCTCCCGATTCCGCACGCTCATCTCGCACGTGCTGCCGAACGCGATGGCCCCGGTCATCGTCGTCGCCACGTTGAGCCTCGGTGCGGCGATCGTCGCGGAGGCGACGCTGTCGTTCCTCGGCGTCGGCCTCGGCGGCGGCACCATGTCGTGGGGCAATGACATCAGCCAGGCGCAGACGAGCATCCGCACCGCGCCGATGGCACTGTTCTGGCCGTCGCTCGCGCTGACGCTCACGGTGCTGGCGTTCATCACACTCGGCGAGCTGCTGCGCGACGCCGTCGACCCGAAGGCGAGGGCACAGCGATGAACCAGCCACTGCTCAGCATCCGCGATCTGAAGGTCGCATTCCGCAGCGGCCGGCAGTCCCGAGAGGTGCTGCACGGCGTGAGCTTCGACATCCTCGAGGGCGAGACGCTCGCCATCGTGGGGGAGTCGGGTTCGGGCAAGTCGACCACCGCGGCGGCGATCATCGATCTGCTGCCCGGCACCGGTACGGTGACCAGCGGCAGTATCGTGCTCACGGGCAGGGACCTCACGAAGGCGAGTCGTGGGGAGATGGAGCGGATCCGCGGTCGCGAGATCGGCTACGTGCCGCAGGACCCGATGTCGAACCTCAACCCCGTCTGGTCGATCGGATTCCAGGTCAAGGAGGCGGTTCGCGCCAACGGTCTGGCGCAAGGTCGACGAGAGGTGCACGACCGTGCCGTGGAGGTGCTGGTCCAAGCCGGCCTCAGCGACGCGGCCCGCCGCATGCACCAGTTCCCGCATCAGTTCTCCGGGGGAATGCGCCAGCGCGCGCTCATCGGAATCGGCTTGGCGGCCGACCCGAAGCTGCTGATCGCCGACGAGCCCACCAGCGCGCTCGACGTCACGGTGCAGCGCGTGATCCTGGATCACCTCGCCTCGCTCACCAGTGATCGGGGCACCTCGGTGCTGCTGATCACGCACGATCTCGGTCTTGCCGCGGAGCGTGCTGACCGCATCCTGGTGATGAATCAGGGTGAGATCGTCGAAGCGGGACCCAGCGCCGAGATCCTCACCAACCCGCAGCATCCGTACACCCAGCGCCTCGTCGCCGCGGCTCCGAGCCTTGCCTCGAAGCGCATCGGCACCACCGTGCACGCGAGCGACGAGCCGGCCGGCACGGCGGCTCCCGTGGTCGAGGTGCGCGATCTCGTCAAGGACTACTCGATCCGCACGGGCGGTCTCAAGCACGAACGCTTCCGCGCCGTCGACGAGGTGTCGTTCTCGATTCCTCGCGGCAAGACGCTGGCGCTCGTGGGAGAGTCGGGATCGGGAAAATCCACGGTCGCTAAGATGCTGCTGCAGTTGGAGAAGCCGACTGACGGTGAGATCTTCATCGACGGTGAAGCCACCAGCACGATGTCGCGCGCCGACGTCTTCCGGCTGCGTCGGCGAATGCAGCCGGTGTTCCAGGATCCGTACGGCTCGCTCGACCCGCTGCGCAGCATCGGGAGCCTCATCGCAGAACCCCTGCACGTGCACGGCATCGGCACCAGGGAAGAGCAGCATCAGCGTTCGCTCGAGCTGCTGGAGCAGGTCGCTCTGCCGCAGGAGCTCGCGTGGCGCTACCCGAATGAGCTGTCCGGAGGTCAGCGGCAGCGGGTGGCGATCGCACGTGCGATCGCACTGAAGCCTGACATCGTCGTGTTGGACGAAGCAGTCTCCGCCCTGGACGTGCTGGTGCAGGACCAGATCCTGAATCTGCTCTCCGACCTCCAGCGCGATCTCGGGTTGACATATCTGTTCATCACGCACGACCTCGCGGTGGTCCGGGTCGCGGCGGATCTCGTATGCGTCATGGAGAAGGGCCGCATCGTCGAGCAGGGGAGGGTCGACGACATCTTCAGCAACCCGCAGCAGGAGTACACCCGCCGGCTGCTGGAGGCCATCCCCGGTGCTTCGCTGCCGCTGGGTGGCGTCGGCTGATGTCGGCGGCCAGGCCGCCGCGGGTCTTTCGGGTCACCGGTGCCGTCTGGCTGTTCGGCATCACCGCGGTGATCGCCGCAGCGCTGCTGGTCGAGGCGACCGTCCGATCCGGCATCGGTGAAGCACTCCTGCTTGCGCCCTGGCTGCTACTGCTGCTCTGGGTCATCCACGTCGCTGGGATCGCCTCAGACGTCCGCGCGGACACCACTGGCGTCGGCGTCCAGAACCTCGTCAGGCGAACGTGGGTGCCGTGGAGCAGAATGAAACGCGTCGCGATGCGGTGGCAGCTCGAACTGACCCTCGATGACGGTCAGGTCGTGAGGTGCTTCGGCGGGCCGTCGCGCTCACGGCCTCGAAGGCTCGGACCCGGACGAACCCGTGAGGACGCCGACGACGGGGCGCACGACGGTATCGCGAAGCTGCAGCGTCTGCGCCTCGAGGCTGATGTGTCGCCGGAGGCTGTTGTCTTGCGCAGTTGGGACCGGCCGGCGATCATCGCTTTCGCGGTGCTCGCGGTGTGGGCCGTCATCGCGATCGTTGTCACACGGTTCTCATAGCGAAGTCTGGTTGTGTCGGCTCATGCAATGTCCTACTGATGGTTCCACCCTCGTCATGACCGATCGCAGCGGTATTGAGATCGATTACTGTCCGCAGTGCCGCGGTGTCTGGCTCGACCGTGGTGAGCTCGACAAGATCATCGAGCGCTCAGTCACGCCTCCGCAGCCGCAGTCCTACGCTCCGCCGACGTCGGAGCGCCGAGACCGTGAGCAGCGTAACGCCCCGCCGGCGTACGAGCAGCCGCGCTACGACGGTCATCGCCGCGATGACCGGGATGGTCACGGTCGACCCCGCAAGCGCGAGAGCTGGCTCAGCGACCTGTTCGACTGACTTCAGCCGGGCAGGCCGAACACGGCGGGGAACGTCGCCGCGGCCCACGGGTAGCCGACGAACGCGGCGGCGTTGATCAGGAAATGCGCCACCAGGAACGGCAGCAGCCGACCGGTTCGGGCGAAGAGCCAGCCGAACAGCAGACCCATCGCGAGGTTCCCGATGAACGCTCCCGGCCCTTGGTACAGGTGGTAGCTCGCTCGCAGCACAGAGGTCGCGATGATGATCGGCCAGATGCTCCAGCCCAGCTGCTTCAGGCGGAAGAACAGATACCCGAGCACGACGAACTCCTCCATGAGTGACGCGCGCGCCGCGGAGAGGAGCAGGACGGGCACCGTCCACCAGTAGTTGTCGAGGCTGCCGGCGTTCACGGCGACGAAGAGTCCCAGCATCCGTCCGCCGACGTAGAGCGCAAGTCCCGGGATGCCGATGGCCAGCACGAGCAGGATGCCGCGGCCGATGTCGCGGCCGATCCGTGTGCCATCCAGTCCGAGCCTGCCGAGGTGCGGGCGCGAGGCCTGCCACAGCAGGAAGCAGACCAGCAGCACCGGCACGATCGAGAAGGCGATCCCGAGCACCTGGTAGATGAGATCGAAGATCTCGCGATCGCTGCGCGAGGGGTTGAGCGCCGTGGTCTGATCCGCGAGCGGTGTGGAGTCGGTGAGCCGGTATGCGAGCTGCACGATCGAGTAGACGGCGGATTCGCCGAGGCCGAGCGCCAGGACGATGGCGATCTCCCACCAGATGCGCGCACGCGAAGGCGCAGCGGAGAAGGAATCCGTCGGTCCCTGAGCTCGTCGAAGGGTCACAGTCTGATGCTACGGGAGCGTTCGTATGCACGCTCAGAGAGTGATCAGCGATCGTGCGATATCCTGGACCGTCGGCATCCCGGCATTTCCCCTCCCTTTTAGGAAACTTGCATGGCGCACGCCCTTCGCTCTGACCTCCGCAATGTCGCTATCGTCGCGCACGTCGACCACGGCAAGACCACGCTCGTCGACGCCATGCTGCGCCAGACGGGCTCGTTCGGCGAGCACGCGCACGTGGACGAACGCGCCATGGACTCGAACGACCTCGAGCGTGAAAAGGGCATCACGATCCTCGCGAAGAACACCGCGATCACCTACAAGGGTGTGCACGCGAACGGGCAGGACATCACGATCAACGTGATCGACACCCCGGGTCACGCCGATTTCGGCGGCGAGGTCGAGCGCGGCCTTTCCATGGTCGACGGTGTCGTGCTGCTCGTCGACGCGTCCGAGGGTCCGCTGCCGCAGACCCGCTTCGTGCTGCGCAAGGCGCTCGAGGCGAAGCTGCCGGTCATCCTTCTGGTGAACAAGACCGACCGTCCTGACGCTCGCATCGCCGAGGTCGAGGAGGAGGCGCACGACCTGCTGCTGGGGCTCGCCTCGGACATGGTCGATGACGTGCCCGACCTGGATGTCGACGCACTGCTCGACGTGCCGGTGGTCTACGCCTCCGGTCGTGCCGGTGCAGCCTCGCGCTCCCGTCCCGAGAACGGCTCGCTCCCGGACAACGACGACCTCGAGCCGCTCTTCGGCGCGATCCTCGAGCACATCCCGGCACCGTCCTACGACGACGAAGCCCCGCTGCAGGCCTGGGTCACGAACCTCGACTCCAGCCCGTTCCTCGGCCGCCTCGCACTGCTTCGCGTGTTCAACGGCACGCTGAAGAAGGGCCAGACCGTCGCCTGGGTCCGTGCAGACGGCACGACCAGCAACGCCCGCATCACCGAGCTGCTCAAGACCCGTGCGCTCGAGCGCTACCCGGCCGAGTCCGCCGCTCCCGGCGACATCGTCGCCATCGCAGGCTTCGAGGACATCACGATCGGTGAGACCATCGCCGACCCCGAAGATGTGCGCCCGCTGCCGCAGATCCACGTCGACGATCCTGCGATCTCGATGACGATCGGTACCAACACCTCGCCGCTGATGGGCAAGGTCAAGGGACACAAGCTCACCGCACGCATGGTCAAGGACCGCCTCGACCGTGAGCTCATCGGCAACGTCTCGCTCAAGGTCGTCGACATCGGACGCCCCGATGCCTGGGAGGTCCAGGGCCGCGGTGAGCTCGCCCTCGCCATCCTGGTCGAGAACATGCGCCGTGAGGGCTTCGAACTCACGGTCGGCAAGCCGCAGGTGGTCACCAAGAAGGTCGACGGCAAGACGCACGAGCCGTTCGAGCACCTCACGATCGACGCACCCGAGGAGTACCTCGGCGCGATCACGCAGCTGCTGGCCGCACGCAAGGGCCGCATGGACAACATGATCAACCACGGCACCGGCTGGGTGCGCATGGAGTTCATCGTGCCCTCGCGCGGTCTGATCGGGTTCCGCACCGAGTTCCTCACCACGACGCGCGGCACGGGAATCGCCAACGCGATCTCGCACGGCTACGACGCCTGGGCAGGACACATCTCCACGCGCCAGAACGGCTCGATCGTCGCCGACCGTCAGGGTGTCGTCACCCCGTTCGCGATGATCGCCCTGCAGGAGCGTATGTCGTTCTTCGTCCAGCCCACGCAGGAGGTCTACGAGGGCATGGTCATCGGCGAGAACTCGCGCGCCGACGACATGGACGTGAACATCACCAAGGAGAAGAAGCTCACCAACATGCGTGCAGCCAGCTCCGACACGTTCGAGTCGATGACGCCTCCGCGCCAGCTGACCCTCGAGGAGAGCCTCGAGTTCGCCCGTGACGACGAATGCGTCGAGGTGACTCCCGAGGTCGTTCGCATCCGCAAGGTCAACCTCGACGCGACCGTGCGCGGTCGTGAGACGTCGCGCCTGAAGCGTCAGGACGCCAACGCGTAACCCTTCGCGCTGACGCCCCCTTCGGCCGCCGACGCCCCCTCTCAGCCACGTCTGACCGAGGGGGCGTCGATGCGCAGAGGGGGCGTCGCCGTAGACAGGCGGGCGCGCGGGATGACGGCGAGACGGATGCTGCTCAGCGGAGCTCCGAGATCAGCACAGCGCTCGTGCCGGGCTCGAGCGCCTCGAACACGTGTGGTGAATCGCCCGCATACGACAGGTAGTCACCCGGGGAGAGATCGACCGGAGCGTCAGCAGGGCCGATCCGGGCAGCACCGGTCATGAGGATGACGTGCTCGGTAGTGCCGTTGTGGTGCGGCATCGAGCGTCGCGGTTCGCCCGGCTCGGCCCGGATCACGTAGAGGTCGCGCCTGGCCCCTGGCGGGCTCGCGGAGAGAAGCGTCGCGCTGTACGGCGCCGCGGCAGACGGCACTGCGTCGAGTTCGTCTGCGCGGATCAGCGTCGGCGCGTGCGCCTGCTGGTCGACGAGGACGGCGAACGGGATGCTGAGCGCATCGCCGAGGGCCCACAGGGTCTCGACGCTGGGGTTGCCTGTGCCGTTCTCCAGCTGCGAGACCGTCGCCTTCGAGATGCCTGCGCGCCGCGCCAGCTCGGAGATGCTGATGCCGGCGGATTCGCGCTCGCGGCGAAGCGCTCGTCCGATGCGCGATCCCAGATCTTCCATGCGTTCAGTATGCCAAACGATCGTTCGCTTTGACTAGCGGGGCCGAAGTGTTCAGAATGGTCGTCAGGTGTTCACTGAAGCGAACGGGATTCATCCATGTCACAGCGGCGCGAGGTCTGGCGCGAGGGGCTCGGCGTCGCCGTCGCCACGAGCGCCTACGGCATCTCGTTCGGTGCCCTCGCGGTGGCATCAGGACTCGACATCTGGCAGACCAGTGTGCTGAGCCTTCTCATGTTCACGGGCGGGTCGCAGTTCGCGTTCATCGGCGTGTTCGGTGCGGGCGGCATGGCGGCTCTGCCATCGGCGATCGCCTCTGCCGCCCTGCTGGGCGTGCGCAACCTCGCCTACGGCATGCGCATGTCGCCGATCATCGGAAGCGGCTTCTGGCGCCGCACCGCCGCGGCGCAGGTGACGATCGACGAATCCACGGCGGTCGCGATCTCGCAGGCGACCCCCGCGCTGAGCCGGCTGGGTTTCTGGGTCACGGGACTCGGCGTCTTCATCGGCTGGAACATCACGACGCTCCTCGGTGCACTCCTCGGCGATGTGTTGGGTGACCCCAAGTCCTGGGGACTGGATGCCGCGGCCGCTGCCGCCTTCCTCGCGCTGCTGTGGCCGCGGCTGAAGCAGCGGCAGGCGATCGCCGTCGGTGTGGCCGCAGCGGTGATCGCAGCATCCCTCACGCCCGTCATGATGCCAGGACTGCCGGTGCTGGTGGCGGCTGTCGTCGCGATCGTGGTCGGCTGGTTCAACTGGCTGGGGCGTGACGACGTCCGATCATCCGGTACGGCGACGGAGGTGAGTACGTGAGCGTCTGGAGCGCCGTGCTGCTCGCGGCCTGCATCTGCGTCGCGTTGAAGACGTTCGGCTATCTGATCCCCGCCCACTATCTCGAGGCACCGCGTCCCGCGCGGATCTCCGACCTGCTGACGGTCGCGCTGCTTGCCGCACTCGTCGCGGTGCAGACGCTGGGGAGCGGGCAGGCGGTCGTGGTCGACGCCCGGATCCCCGCCGTTCTGGTCGCCGCGGGGCTGCTGTACCTGCGCCAATCATTCCTGGTGGTGGTGATCGCGGCGGCGGCCGTCGCGGCGCTGCTGCGTCTGGTCGGCTGGGCCGCCTGAGGCGTGTTCGGCCCGACGGTGCGAACGCGTAAAGTGGGGGAGTGCCGAACTGGATCTCCCGAGGACTCGCCTGGCTCGCCGCCGCGCTCGTCGGCGTCGTGTACGGGACCGCGGGAACCATCGCCCACAGCCTCATGTGGGGAGTGATCCCGGTCGGGATGATCGTGGCGGCCATCGCATGCGCGGCGCTGCTCATCGCGGTGCGAGCACTGACGCACGATCGTGGAGCGACTGTCGTAACGGCGCTCGGGATGCTGGGGATGGTGATGATCATCTCCGGTCCGGGTCCCGGGGGCTCCGTCATCGTGCCGAACACGCCGATAGGGCAGATCTGGATCTATCTCGTCGCCGGCATCGCGCTGCTCGTGATCGCGTGGCCGAACCTCAAGCGCTTGCCGAGGCGGACCACAGCCGACGGGCCGTAGACTGAAGGCGTGACGTATGTGATCGCTCTTCCCTGTGTCGATGTCAAGGATCGTGCCTGCATCGACGAGTGCCCCGTTGACTGCATCTACGAGGGCGAGCGATCGCTGTACATCCACCCCGACGAATGCGTGGACTGCGGCGCGTGCGAGCCGGTGTGCCCCGTCGAGGCGATCTACTACGAGGACGACCTGCCTGAGGAATGGGCCGACTACTACAAGGCGAACGTCGAGTTCTTCGACGAGGTCGGATCTCCTGGAGGCGCGGCCAAGATCGGCGTCATCAAGTACGACCACCCGATCATCGCCGCTCTTCCCCCGCAGGGCGAGTAGCGGAGCGTGGGCGTCCACGACCTGGCCGATTACCCCTGGGATGCGGTCGTCTCCTACCGAGAGCGCGCAGCACAGCATCCGGATGGTCTCGTCGACCTCTCGATCGGCTCTCCGGTCGACCCGACGCCCGAGATCATCCGCAAGGCGCTCGCCGACGCGACCGACGCGCACGCATACCCGCAGACCGTCGGCACTCCTGCACTGCGCGAGGCGATCGTCGACTGGTACGCACGGCGCCGCGGTGTGCCGGACCTGAGGGTCGACAACGTCATGCCCACGATCGGCTCGAAGGAACTGGTCGCGCTGCTTCCCACCCTGCTCGGACTCGGCGAGGGGGACATCGTCGTGTTCCCACGCGTGGCGTACCCGACATACGAGGTGGGAGCGCGCGTCGCGGGCGCGACGCCGGTCGCCGAGGACGATCCTGCTCTTTGGCCCGAGGGTGCGCGGCTCATCTGGATCAACACCCCCGGGAATCCGGACGGACGCACCTGGACGGTCGAAGAGCTCGCGGTCGCCGTGCGTCGCGCCCGTGAGCTGGGTGCTGTGCTCGCGAGCGACGAGTGCTACGCCGAGCTCGGGTGGGACGGCCAGTGGGCCGAAGAGCCGGTGCCCTCGGTGCTCGATCCCCGTGTGACGGACGGTTCGCGCAAGAACCTGCTCAGCGTCTACTCGCTCAGCAAGCAGTCGAACCTCGCCGGCTACCGTGCCGCCTTCGTCGCCGGATGCGCGCGCGTCGTCGGCGATCTGCTCACCGCTCGCAAGCACCTCGGACTCATGCCGCCGGCGCCGGTGCAGCAGGCCATGACGGTGGCACTGCGGGACGACGCGCACGTCGCCGCGCAGAAGCAGCTCTATCGCGCACGGCGCGACCTGCTGCGCCCCGCGCTGCAGGCGGCCGGGTTCCGGATCGACGGCTCGGAAGCAGGACTGTATCTGTGGGCGACCGAGGGCCAGGATGCCTGGGAGTCGATGGGGCGCCTCGCCGACCTCGGCATCCTGGCGGGACCGGGTCCGTTCTACGGCGCCGATTCCGGTCAGCACGTGCGGCTGTCTCTGACGGCGCCGCTCGAGCGGGTCGCAGCAGGGGCAGCGCGGTTGCGCGGAGCTTCTCTGTAGGTTCCCACGGTAACCGCTCGCCATCTCTTGGCGGATGTCACAGTAGGCCGATACGACGACTAGGCTGTAAAGGCGATTCGGTCGAGATCCGGCCAGGCGCGCAGCGCCATGCATCGCCGCTCGATAGTTCGACCAACGGCGAATCAGATCGACAGGTCGAGTCAACGTACAAGGAGGACCGCGTGAGTGCAGCGGGAGATCAGCAGGCGAAGGCGACTCTCACGATCGGTGGAACCACAGCGGAATTCCCAGTACTTCGTGGCACGGCGGGCAACGACAGCATCGACTTCTCGACGCTGACGAAGCAGACCGGATACACCGGCCTCGACTACGGCTTCGTGAACACGGCATCCACCAAGTCGGAGATCACGTTCATCGACGGCGACAAGGGCATCCTGCGCTACCGCGGTTACCCGATCGAGCAGATCGCGAAGAACTGCAGCTATCTCGAGGTCGCCTGGCTGCTCATCTACGGCGAGTTGCCCTCCGCTGACGAGTTGGCGAACTTCGATGACCGCATCCGTCGCCACACTCTCCTGCATGAGGATCTGAAGCACTTCTTCTCGGCGCTGCCGCACACGGCTCACCCGATGTCGGTGCTGTCGTCGGCTGTCGCCGCGCTCTCGACCTACTACGAGGGCCAGACCGACCCGAACAATCCCGAGCATGTCGAGCTCAACATGGTGCGCATGCTCGCCAAGCTGCCCGTTATCGCGGCGTACGCGCACAAGAAGAGCGTCGGGCAGGCGTTCCTCTACCCGGACAACTCGCTGAGCTTCGTCGACAACTTCCTCAAGCTCAACTTCGGCGTGCACTCGGAGCCCTACGAGATCAATCCGGTCATGTCGAAGGCGCTCGAGCTGCTGCTGATCCTGCACGAAGATCACGAGCAGAACGCCTCCACCTCGACCGTGCGCATGGTCGGCTCGACCGGAGCGAACCAGTTCGCGTCGATCTCCGCCGGCATCCAGGCGCTCTCCGGCCCGCTGCACGGCGGCGCGAACGAGGCCGTCCTCACGATGCTCGGACAGATCCGCGACTCCGGTCAGAGCGTCTCGCGCTTCGTGGAGAGCGTGAAGAACAAGGAAGACGGCGTGAAGCTGATGGGCTTCGGGCACCGCGTCTACAAGAACTACGACCCTCGCGCCAAGCTCGTCAAGGAAGCCGCCGACGAGGTCCTCCGCGAGCTCGGCGTCACCGACCCGCTGCTCGACGTCGCCAAGGAACTGGAAGAGCTCGCCCTCGCGGACGACTACTTCAAGGAACGTCGTCTGTACCCGAACGTCGACTTCTACACCGGCGTGATCTACAAGGCCATGGGCTTCCCGACGCGCATGTTCACCGTGCTGTTCGCGATCGGCCGCCTTCCGGGGTGGCTGGCGCAGTGGCGCGAGTTGAACCTCGACACGCAGACCAAGATCGGCCGCCCGCAGCAGCTGTACACCGGGTCTCCGGAGCGTCAGTTCCCGATCCGCTGAGGCGCGTACGCGAAAGGCCCCGAATCCTCTCCAGAGGAGTTCGGGGCCTTTCGCATGTGCGGTGAGGCAGGTGCTGGCGGGGCTCAGCGGCCCTGGAATCCGCCGCCCTGTGCGCGGCGCGAGCCTCGCGTGTCGACGCGCTGGCCGACCTGCAGGCCGCGCGAGCGCTGACCCTGCTGCCCGGAGCGCTGGCTGTCGCCCTGAGCCGCGGACTGGCCCTGGCTGCCCTGGCCCTGCGGACGCCGGCGACGGCGCGCCGGCGAACCGGAGGCAGGTCCGCCGCTCTGCTGCGGCTGCCTGGCCTTCTTCGGCTGCTGCTGCTGCACCGGCTGCGGGGGAGCAGGACGCACGTGTGCGGCGCGCTCTCCGACCAGCTCGGTCACGATGCCCGCGTTGACGTCTTCCAACGCTGCAGTGATCTGGGCCTTGCGGAGGAGATCCTTCACATCGCGGCGCTGCTCGGGCAGCACGACGGTGACGACGGTGCCTGCGGCACCCGCGCGTGCGGTACGGCCTGAGCGGTGCAGGTACGCCTTGTGCTCCATGGGCGGGTCGACGTGGACGACCAGGTCGACGTTGTCGACGTGCACTCCACGCGCGGCGACATCGGTCGCGACGAGCACGCGCACGCCACCGTCGGCCGGATCGGCCGAGAACGCGCTGAGGTTGCGCTCACGTGCGTTCTGCGACAGGTTGCCGTGCAGGTCGACAGCGGGGATGCCGGCGGCAGTGAGCTGCTTGGCCAGCTTCTTCGCCTGGTGCTTGGTGCGGGTGAAGAGGATGCGACGACCGGTGCCGGAGGCGAGATCGCGGACGAGGCCCGTCTTGTGCTCGGTCGAAGTGGTGACGAGCACACGGTGGGTCATCTCGCCGACGGGAACGCTGGACTCGTCGACCTCGTGGCTGACCGGGTTGGAGAGGAAGCGCTTGGCGAGCGAATCGATGCCGCGGTCGAGCGTCGCGCTGAAGAGCAGACGCTGGCCGCCGGCCGGGGTCGCGGTGAGGATGCGGGTCACGCCGGGCAGGAAGCCGAGGTCGGCCATGTGGTCGGCCTCGTCGAGCACCGCCACCTCGACCGAATCGAGCGAGACGACCTTCTGCTTCATGAGGTCTTCGAGGCGGCCGGGGCAGGCCACGACGATGTCGACGCCGCTGCGCAGCGCCTGCTCCTGCGGACGCTGGCTGACACCGCCGAACACGGTGGTGACGCGGAGGCCGACGGCCTCGGCGAGCGGCGCGACGACGGCGGCGATCTGTGTGGCGAGCTCGCGGGTCGGTGCGAGCACCAGGCCGCGGGGGTGGCCGGGACGGCTCTTGCGGCCGGAGGAGATCAGGCTCGCCACCAGCGGGATCGCGAAGGCGATGGTCTTTCCGCTGCCGGTGCGGCCGCGACCGAGGAGGTCGCGTCCGGCGAGCGAGTCGGGAAGCGTGTCGCGCTGAATGGCGAACGCCTCGGTCTTGCCTTCAGCGGCGAGGACCGAAGCGAGGGGCGCTGGCACGCCGAGTTCGAGGAAGGTAGGCATAGAAGTACTCCATGACGCGTGTGATCGCGTCTGATTCGTGTGATGGGCGACCGCGCACAGGAAGTGCGCAGAGGTTCGCCGTTCGAAACGCCAACTGGTGGAGGAGCTGTTGAGCTCGCTACGGTCTGGGAAGACCCCGTGACGACGACGCAGTTGCCTCAAGTCGATCTGGACAACTCTTCCACCTTACCAGGGATGCATGCCCGAAGCTGCATGCACGCCGTTCTGGCGCGTCTGTCAGGCGTGCAGTGCCTCGTTCAGCGTGACGCCGACACCCGTCCGCTGCTTCGCCTCGATAGCACCTGAGACCGAGTTGCGCCAGAACAGCAGGCCGTTCCCCCCGGACAGTTCTGCGGCCTTGACGACGCGCTTGCCGCCGTCGGCCGTGTTCGGACCGTCGACCAGCACGACCTTGGATCCGGCGGTGAGGTACACCCCGGCTTCGAGGATGCAGTCGTCGCCGAGAGCGATGCCGAGGCCCGCGTTCGCGCCCAGCAGGGTGCGCTCACCGATCGAGACACGTACGCTGCCGCCGCCGGAGAGCGTGCCCATGATGGATGCGCCGCCGCCGATGTCGCTGCCTTCGCCGACCACGACGCCCTGTGAGATGCGGCCTTCGACCATCGAGGCGCCGAGAGTGCCGGCGTTGAAATTGACGAAGCCCTCGTGCATCACGGTGGTCCCGGGCGAGAGGTATGCGCCGAGGCGCACGCGGGAGGCATCGGCGATGCGGACGCCGGCGGGCAGGACGTAGTCGGTGAGCCGCGGGAACTTGTCCAGGCCCTGCACCTGGATGCCGTGGCGCTGCAGCAGCGGACGCAGCCGCGCGGCATCGGCCGGGAGCATCGGGCCGGCCGTGGTCCACGCGACGTTCGGCAGATGCGCGAAGATGCCGTCCAGATTGAGCTCGTTCGGGCGCACCACGAGGTGCGACAGCGCGTGCAGCCGGAGATACGCGTCGGCAGTGGAAGCCGGAGCCTGGTCGAGATCGACCTGCAGCTGCACGGGTTCGGTGCGCACGTTGCGCCGGTCGTCGGCCCCTGCCAGCGCCTCCCAGGTCATGGCGGCTGCCGCGGCATCCGCAGCGTCGAGGTCGCCGGCGGAGACCTCGGGGAACCAGGCATCCAGGACAGTGCCGTCGCCGGCGATCGTGGTCAGGCCGATACCCCAGACGGTGCGCGCGTTGCTCATGGCACCAACGCTACCGAACTTCCGAATGCACATCGGCGCGAAGGCTACGCTGGAGGGCATGCTGTTCGATCTGACCGCCTCATCCGTCGATCTCACCCGCGCGATCTGCGACGTCCCCAGCGTCTCCGGCGATGAGGCTGCGCTGGCCGACATGATCGAGGCCTCCATCGCACCGTACGATCACCTCGAGGTGATCCGGCACGGGAACACGATCGTCGCGCGTACGAACCTGGGCCGCGCGCAGCGCGTCGTGATCGCAGGTCACATCGACACGGTCCCCATCAACGACAACGTGCCTACGCGCGAGGTCGACATCGACGGTGCTCCGTACCTCTGGGGACGCGGCACCGTGGACATGAAGGGCGGCGTGGCGGTGCAGCTCAAGCTCGCCGCCGAACTCACCGCTCCCGTGGTCGACATCACCTGGATGTGGTACGACAACGAAGAGGTCGCCGCATCCCTCAACGGACTGAACCTGCTCGCAGCCGATCGTCCCGACCTCTTCGCGGCCGACTTCGCGATTCTCGGTGAGCCGTCCAACGGCCAGGTCGAGGGCGGATGCAACGGCACCCTCCGCGCGATCGTGCGCACCCACGGCGTCCGCGCGCACAGCGCGCGCGCGTGGATCGGCGAGAACGCGATCCACCGCGCAGCGCCCATCCTCTCCCGCCTCTCCGAGTACCGTGCCAAGGAGGTCACGGTGGAGGGGCTCGCCTACCGCGAGAGCCTCAGCGCGGTCCGCATCGTCGGCGGCGTCGCCGGCAACGTGATCCCGGATCTCTGCGAGGTCGAGATCAATTACCGGTTCGCGCCGAGCAAGACCGCCGCGGACGCCGCGGCGCACGTGCACGGCGTGCTCGAGGGGTTCGAGGTGGAGATCACCGACTCCGCCGAGGGCGCCAGGCCCGGCCTCGATGCCCCGATCGCCCAGCAGTTCGTCGCTGCCGTCGGAGCCGAGCCGCGACCCAAGTACGGATGGACGGATGTCGCGCGCTTCTCCGCCATGGGCATCCCCGCTGTCAACTACGGGCCCGGCGATCCGCACCTCGCGCACCACGACGAGGAACGAGTGCCGCTCGCCCAGATCGACGCGGTGGAGCACGGACTGCGGGCGTGGCTCACCGCGCCGTGATCACGGCCGCGCGGCGGTGGGCGAACATCCCGGTCATCCTGCGCATCGCGGTCATCTACGTTCTCGGACGTCTGGTGACCACGGGATTCCTGGCCATCGCCGCCGAGCTGTCCGGTCCGGGCTCGCGCTTCGGCGCTGACGCCACCATCGGGAGCTTCATCCTCGGCTGGGACGCGCAGTGGTACTGGCTGGTCGCGTGGGAGGGGTATCCGTCCGTCCTGCCGCTGACGGAGTCCGGTCAGGTCGCCGAGAACGCCTGGGCGTTCATGCCGCTCTACGCATACGCGGCGCAGATCATCGGCATGCCGTTCGGATCCTGGGGTGCCGGTGCGCTGCTGATCTCGCTCGTCGCGGGTTTCTTCGCGTGCGTGATGCTCTACCGGCTGCTGCATCGCCGCATCGGCGACTCGGCGGCGCTGTGGGCTGCGACATTCTTCGCATGGGGGCCGTTGGCGGCGCTGTTCCAGGTGGGCTACGCCGAGGTGCTGTTCGTGCTGCTGCTGCTGATCGCGCTCGATCTTCTCGCGCGGCGCAGATTCGGCTGGCTCTACCTCGTCGTCGTGCTCATGGCGTTCACCCGTCCTGGCGTGCTCGCCTTCGCACTGTATCTCGGGCTCTACGGCATCCTGAGGTGGGTGCGCCGCCGCGCGGACCCGCTGCCGCCACGCGAGGTCGTCCACATCATCGCGCTCGGTGCGCTGGCGACGGCGACCGGGTTCGCATGGCAGACGATCGCCGGCCTCGTCACAGGAGATCCCGGCGCATACCTCGCGACCGAGCTCAGCTGGCGTCGCAACTGGGGGATCGACGCCGAAGGCTTCATCCCGTTCGAGGGCTGGTGGCAGGCCGCGCAGTTCTGGTTCGCCCAGTGGGGGATGCCCGCGTGGTGGGGGCCGGTCGTGCTGCTGATGTTCGTCGGCGGGAGTGCTGCCGCGTTGCTGTTCGCGCCGCAGGTACGCAGGATCGGGGTCGACCTGCGACTGTGGAGCGCGAGCTATCTGCTCTACCTGCTCGCGGTCTTCTTCCCGCAGTCGAGCACGTTCCGGCTGCTGATGCCGCTCACACCGCTGTGGGCAGCCGTCGCGGTGCCTCGGTCACGGCTGTATCGGCTGAGCGTGCTGGCGTTGTGTCTTCTCGGCCAGTGGGTGTGGATCTACCACATGTATGCGCTCGGGAACACGTACTGGCAGGTCCCGTGACCTCGCGTTCATGACGTATTCTTCCGCCGTGCGCACCGAGGCGGAAGCATACCGATAAACTTGATGCATACCACCGGAGGAAAAGGAGTCACGATGGCAGCGATGAAGCCGAGGACCGGAGACGGACCCATGGAGGCCGTGAAGGAGGGGCGACTCATCATCGTGCGCGTTCCCCTCGAAGGTGGCGGCCGTCTGGTCGTCTCCGTGAACGATGCCGAAGCGAAGGAGCTGCACGACGTGCTGGCAGGCGTCGTGAGCTGACTTCCGATTTCACTTCGAAGGGGCGGCGGATCATCGATCCGTCGCCCCTTCGTGGTTGTCGGAGTCAGTCCCTGTGGATGCTGACGAGCTGCAGCAGGCCCTCGCCGACGGTCGAGATCGCGGCGAGCACTGCGGGGGACTCCTGGGTCTCCTGCACAAGCGAGCGGTACGCGCTCGTGACGGCGTCGCGCTGAACCGGGTCGGCTGCCTTGCCGCCGGCGAGAACGCGGGGGACGAGCACGATGCCGCCGGTACGCACAAGTCGCAATCCGTGTTCCACGTACTCGATGACGTTCTCCGCGTCGGCGTCGACCAGGACGATGTCGTACGAGGCCTCGTTCATGCGCGGCAGCACATCGGAGGCGCGGCCGGTGATGAAGCGTGCCTTGGTCGGTGCGATCTTGGCCTCGCTGAAGCTGCGACGTGCAGCGGCCAGATGTTCCGGCTCATTGTCGATCGACGTGAGCACGGCTTGCGGTGCGCCACGCAGCAGCCAGAGCCCGGAGACACCTGCGCCGGTGCCGATCTCGACGATCGAGCGGGCGTTGGAGGCAGCGGCGAGCAATGCCAGCTGAGCGCCGATGGCCGGGCTCACCGGCGCCGCGCCCAGCTCGAGCGCGTGCGATCGAGCACGCGCGATCGCGGCGGGCTCGATGATGGCCTCGCGGATGTAGCGTGCGTTCGCGTCGTTCTCGCTCATGACCCTGCTCCCAATGGATTTGCTGCTCTGCCCAGAGTATTCGCAAGCGCTACCAGAGCGAGGCAGGCGCGGCGAGTAGTAGCCTGTGTACATGGATTTCGGTCTCACCTTCGAGAAGCTTCTGCTCATCGGTGTGATCGCTGCGGTCATCATCGGTCCTGAGCGCCTGCCGAAGGCGGCAGAGACGTTCGCGGGATTCGTCCGCAGAGCTGGTGAGTACCTCCGCGACACCAAGAGCAAGATGCGCGACGAGATCGGTCCGGAGATCGACGACGTCGACTGGCGCAAGCTCGACCCGCGTCAGTACGACCCCCGCAGGATCATCCGCGACGCGCTGATGGACGATGCGCCCTCCGGAGCAGCAGCCACCGCTTCGGCGGCAGCAGGCACCGCTTCGGCGGCAGCAGGCACCGCCGCAGTGGCGGCGAGTGCCGCGACGCCTCTGCTCGACCCGCCGCGTTCGCCGATGGTGCGCCCGGCGTTCACGAGCGAGGCGCCTCCGCCGTTCGACCTCGAGGCGACCTGACTCAGATCTTCGCCTTGAGCTGCGTGATGTCCGCGTCGCTCAGCAGGGCTCGTGGCACGGCTGTGACGATGGAGGCGCCGCGAAGCAGCAGGATCACCGCGTGCCTGCCCACGCGCACCGCGCGGAATGTGGAATAGGCCATGTCGGAGACGCCGTTCTTCGCGAACAGCGTGATCGTCTCGTCACCCAGACTCACCCCCACCGTCGAGCCGGACGGCATCGCCGTCATGATGGCCCTGCGCACCTGAGCGCGTGTGAACAGGATCGACGCGACGACGAAGGCCGCGATCGCCACGAGCGTCCAGGTCAGCGTGGTCGTCTGCTCCTCGTCGACTCCGCTGACGATCGAGAGCACGATGGCGTTGAGGACGAAGGCGGCGATCAGCGCGGTGTACGCGATGAGTGCGAGCGGACGGGTCAGCGAGTAGACGGTCGCGTCGGCGGACATGCCCCGGAGCAGTTCCGGATCGACGCGCATGGAGCGGGGAGAGGGGGCGCTGGTCACGTCACGAGTCTTTCACGACAGCGACATCTCTTTCACGACAGCGACATCTCTTCACGACAGCGACATCTCTTCACGACAGCGACATCTCTTCACGACAGCGACATCGGCAGCGATCTGCCTGCGAGCCCACGGCCCCGGTGTGCGATCGTATCGGCCAGGGACTGGATCGCCTGCGCCGCAGCGTCCGCCGGGTCCCCGAGAACGACCGGAATACCCCTGTCGCCGCCGGTGCGCAGAGCGGGGCTGAGCGGGATCGACGCGAGCAGCGGAACCTCGGCGCTCTGGTCGGCGCCGGACGTGGGGACCGAGAGCGCGGCGGCGACCTCGGCGCCCCCGCCGGAGCCGAACAGATCGACGACGGTTCCGTCTGGCAGCGTGAACGCCGCCATGTTCTCGACCACGCCGATCACGCGCTGACCGGTCTGCCTGGCCACCAGCCCGCTGCGGATCGCGACATCGGATGCCGCCGGCTGCGGCGTCGTGACGACGAGGACCTCGGCGTGCGGGAGGATCTGGCCGATCGAGATCGCGATGTCGCCGGTGCCGGGTGGCATGTCGATGAGCAGCACGTCGAGGTCGCCGAAGTGCACGTCGGTCAGGAACTGCTGCACTGTGCGGTGCAGCATCGGGCCGCGCCAGGCGACGACCGCTTCGCCGTCGCGCAGGAACATCCCGATCGAGATGGTCTTCACGCCGTGCGCGACCGGCGGCAGCATCAGGTCGTCGATGCGGGTCGGCTGCGTGCCGGCCGGGATGCCGAGCAGCCCGGGGATCGAGAACCCGTGCACGTCGGCGTCGACCAGACCTACGGCGAGACCCTGTGCGGCCAGTGCCACTGCGAGATTCGCGGTGACGGTCGATTTGCCGACGCCGCCCTTGCCGCTGGAGACGAGGATGACGCGTGTCAGCGAGTCGGGGCCGAACGGCATCTGCCGCGCCGGTCTGCCCGCCCGGAGCTTCTCGGTGAGCGCTTTGCGCTCGTCGGGCGTCATCACCCCGAGCTCGACGGTCACGTCGGAGATGCCCACGACGGATGCTGCGGCACGGCGCACGTCGCTCTCGATGCGGTCCGAGGCCGGGCATCCCACGATCGTCAATGCGATGCCGACGTGGGCATGCTCGTCGACGACGGTGATCTCGCGCAGCATGTCGAGATCACCGATCGGCCGCCGCAGTTCGGGATCGGTCACTGCGGCGACCGCCTGACGAACGCGGTCTGCGAGGCTCATGTGCGCGGACTGTTCCGGGTGGGGGCGGCACCGTTGCCCGCGGCGGAATCGTCCTCACGCTCGTCGTCGAGATCGGCCAGGAGCGACTTGAGCTCCGCGCGCAGGACATCCCGCGTCACGGCCTGATTGTTGCGTTCTTCGAGCGCCATGCGCAGCGCGACGATCTCGCGGGCGAGGTACTCGGTGTCTGCGAGATTGCGCTCGGCGCGCTGGCGGTCCTGCTCGATCTGCACCCGGTCGCGGTCGTCCTGACGGTTCTGTGCGAGAAGGATGAGGGGAGCGGCGTACGACGCCTGAAGCGAGAGCATCAGAGTCAGAGCGGTGAAGCCCAGCGCGGCGGCATCGAAGCGCAACGGATCCGGCATCAGCGTGTTCCAGAGGATCCATGCAACGCAGAACAGCGTGAGCATCAGCAGGAACGCCGGTGTGCCCATGGCACGGGCGACCCATTCGGTGAACCGGCCGAAGCGGTCTCGGGAGGTGGGTCGCTGGCGCGTGGATCCGCGTCCGAGCGGAGCGTCGAGCGCGGAGCGGTCGGCCCTGGCCATCATCGCGCGCCTCCTTCTGCCACTGCGTCTTCGTCGGCGTCCTGGGTGCGCCAGTCATCCGGCAGCAGATAGTCGAGCACGTCGTCGATGCTGACGACGCCGACGAGGCGGTTGGCGGCGTCCACGACGGGGAGGGAGACGAGGTCGTAGCTCGCCAGCAGACGGGCCGTGTCGATGGCGGATGCCGTCACCGAGATCGGCTCCATCGTCTCGTCCACGATCGCGCCGAGACGCTCGTGCGGCGGGTAGCGCAGCATTCGCTGGAAGTGCACGACGCCCAGCAGCCGACCGGTCGGCGTCTCGAACGGCGGAAGAGTGACGAACACCGCTGCGGCCAGTGCCGGGTGCAGTTCATGGCGGCGGATCAGGGCGAGGGCTTCGGCGACGGTGGCGTCCGCGGAGAGGATGATGGGCTCGGTCGTCATCAGACCACCGGCAGTGTCGGGTCCGTAGCGCAGCAGCGTGCGGACGTCTTCGGCCTCCTCCGGCTCCATGAGTCCGAGCAGCTGCTCGAGGCGCGTCTTCGGCAGCTGCGCGAGCAGGTCGGCCGCGTCGTCCGGCTCCATCTGGTCGAGGATGTCTGCGGCGCGTTCGTCGCCGAGGCCGTCGAGGATGTGCACCTGCTCGTCTTCGGGCATCTCCTCCAGCGCGTCAGCGAGACGGTCGTCCGGCAGCTCGCCGGCCACCTCGATCATGCGCTGCTGCGGCAGATCGAGCAGAGTCGTCGCGAGGTCGGCGGCGTGCAGTTCGGAGTACGAGGCGACGAGCTGCTCGGCGGACTGCGACTCGCCAGGCGCGCGCTTCTCTGCGACCTCGTTCCATGCGGCGAAGGTCGTCGGTCCCTTGGCGAACGGTGAGGCGCTGGTCTTCGGCTTGCGCAGGAACAGCTGGCTGACGTTCCACTCGCCCAGGCGGTTGGGCTCGATCGCGACGTCTTCGATGACCGCACTGCCGGTGCCGTCGGCGAGCTCGACACGGCGACCGAGCAACTCGGCGAGCACGCGGACTTCGCCGGGGCGGGGTTGGAAACGGCGCACGTTGATGAGACCGGTGGTGAGTACTTGTCCCGACCGGATCGAGGTGACCCGTCCGATCGACATGAACACGTGTCTGCGGCCCGGGATCTCGACGACGAGGCCGATCACGCGCGGGGAGGCCGTACTTCGGTACACGATGACGACATCCCGGACCTTGCCGAGCCGGTCGCCGACGGGGTCGAAGACTGCGCACCCGGCCAGGCGCGCGACGAAAACCCGTTGTGTGCTCACGCTCCCAGCGTAGCCTCCGACCTGCGGATCGCGGGCTTGTCAGGGCACCGCGTGGAACAATGGGCACATGAGCATGTTGAACCGCCCAGCCGCCGGTAAAGCCGTGGGGGAGACCGTCGCGTCCGTCCGCGACTACGAGGCAGCGCAGAAGACGGTGTCGAAACTGATCGCCGGTGAGGTACCCGCACGCGACATCGCGATCGTGGGACAGGGCGTGCGCACGATCGAGCGCATCACCGGCCGGCTCGGATACGCAGCGGCCGCCCGCTCCGGCGCCGTGAACGGCGTGCTCATCGGTCTGCTGCTCTCGGCGATCCTCGTGATCGGCAACCCCGATGCACCCATCCAGCTCTTCGTCGGATTCGTGTTCATCGGCGTCGCTCTCGGCATGATCATGAGCCTCATCACGTATGCGATCGTGCGCCGTCGCCGCGATTTCGCGAGCGTCACACAGCTCGCCGCAGACCACTACGAGGTGACGGTGCTGCCGACGTCGCTGGCGAAGGCGCGCGAGGTCGTCGGCGATCAGCGCACGACCGTGGTCAAGCCCCCGGTGAATCTCGACGAGCCGCCCAGGTACGGGGAGCGCGTCGAGGCGGGGTCGGAGAAGACGACCGCAGTGCGCGACGGTGCCGAAGGGGAGCGCATCGGCGGGCACGTGATTCCGCCGCGCCCGGCGGATCCGGCGCCGGATGGGCACTCCGCCGCATCGCGAGCGGATTCTGCTCCGCGTTACGGTGAGCGAGTGGAGCCGTCGACGCCGGTTGCGCCCGCCGATTCGCAGGAGGCCGCAGAAGACACCCAGCCGGCCTCTGAGTCGAAGTCCGACGACGAGGGTCCCCGTGACAGGGCCTGACCGGCGCCCCGGGAGCACCACGGTGAAGGCAGTGCTCCAGGAGCCGTTCGCGATCGCGTACATCCGGTCGTGAACTTCGAGGTCGAGCTGCCGAACGGTGCGGCGACCGTCTCGGCGCTGTGGGCACCGGCATCGGGTCGCGGAACAGTCGTCGTGGCGCACGGCGCCGGCGCCGGCATGGAGCACCCGTTCCTCACCGGCTTCACCGACGCGCTGAACGCGGCCGGCTTCTCGACCCTGCGGTTCAACTTCCCGTACCGGGAGCAGGGCAGGCGGATGCCGGGACCCGCAGCACACGCGATCGCGACGTGGCGGGCGGCGGTGGCGCACGCGCGTTCGCTCGCCCCGGATGCCTCCCTATGGGCGGCAGGCAAGTCTTACGGCGGCCGGATGGCGTCGATGGCGGTCGCCGAGGGCATGGACGTCGACGGGCTGATCTACCTCGGCTATCCGCTGCATCCGCCTGGTCGACCCGACAAGCCGCGCACCGAGCATCTGCCTTCGATCACCGTGCCGCAGCTGTTCATCGAGGGCTCGAACGATCCGTTCATCCAACCCCTGTCTCAGTTCGAAGAGGCTGTCGAGAGCTGCAGCGACGCGCGGGTGGAATGGATCGACGGCGGCGGTCACTCGTTCGAGGTGATGGGCAACAAGCGCCCGCCCGAGGTCGTGGCCGCGTCTCTGGCACCGATCGTGGCGGCGTTCGCCGACGCCTGAGTTCTCATGGACTGAGCCGGACGCGTGCCGCCCGCTCCTTCAAGCGGAACAGCAGCAACCGCAGCGCAGCACCGATCTTCATCGGCACGATCTCGCCGAAACGGTGCTCGTCGGCACGGACCAGCCGCTCGGCGAGATCCGGACGCTGCTGCCACAGATACTCTCGAGCCACCTCGGCGTGCGGAGAGTTCGAGACGATCTTGATGACGTCGGCGTGCTCGATGAGCCCGATCGCGTTCTCGACGTTCTGCCAGGTCGAACGGCTGTCCGATTCCAACAGGATCCGTCCGGTGTAGTCGAGCTCGTCGCGGGCGAAGCGTTCCATCAGCTCAGCCTCGGCCACCTTGCTGTGCACGGTTCCGCCGCAGAGAACGAGCACGCTGTCGGAAGTGCGGTCGATCGAGCGGATGCCGGCGCGCACGCGGTAGCGGTTGACGAAGTTCGCACGCGCGCCGCGGTTGCCGTAGCCGAGCACGACCACGGCCTCCGTACCCGCCCGACTCTTCAGCTCAGCCGCACCAGGCGCGGTGCCCAGCATTCGCCTGCTGGAGCGCCAGTGCACGAACTCGGCCCAGACCGCGAACGCCGTGTACGTCGTGAACCCGGCCCGGAACAGCCGACGAAAGCGGTCGCGCTGTGCACTCAAGCCTGCTGCACCCGCGCGATCCACGCCTCGACGTCATCCGCGGTGCGCGGGATGCCGGCGGACAGGTTCACCGGTCCGTCCTCGGTCATGAGGATGTCGTCCTCGATCCGCACGCCGATGCCTCGCAGCTCTTGCGGAACAGTGAGGTCATCGATCTGGAAGTACAGGCCGGGCTCGATCGTGAAGACCATGCCTGCTTCGAGCACCCCGTCGTAGTACATCTCGCGGCGCGCCTGCGCGCAGTCGTGCACGTCGATGCCCAGGTGGTGCGAAGTGCCGTGCACCATGTAGCGGCGGTGCTGGCCGCCGGCATCCGCATCGAGCGCCTCTTCGGCGCTGACCGGCAGCACGCCCCACTCGGCCACGCGCGTCGCGATGACCTTCATCGCAGCCTCGTGCACCTCGCGGAACTTCACTCCGACGCGTGCCACGGTGAACGCGGCATCCGCAGCCTCCAGCACCGTCTCGTACACCTTGCGCTGCACGTCGTCGAAGGTTCCGTTCACGGGCAGCGTGCGCGTGATGTCGGCGGTGTAGAGGCTGTCGGCCTCGACTCCGGCATCCACGAGGATCAGGTCGCCGGGCACCACGGCGCCGTCGTTGCGCGTCCAGTGCAGATAACAGGCGTGCGGACCGGATGCGGAGATCGTGTCGTATCCCTCGCCGTTGCCGTCCTCGCGCGCTCGACGGTGGAAGACGCCCTCCACGACGCGCTCGCCGCGGGCGTGCTTCGCGGCATCCGGCAGCGCGTGGATGATGTCGTCGAAACCGCGGGCGGTGATGTCCACAGCCAGGCGCATCTCGGCGACCTCGTACTCGTCCTTCACGAGACGCAGCTCGGACACGACCCGATCGAGCTCGGCATCACCGAGGACGACATCGTCTGCGCCGGCCTCGAAGGCGGTGAGGTGATCGGTCGCGACATCCAGATCTGCGGCGACGCCGGCGAGTGACGGCCGAGGGCCGATCCAGAACTCGCCTACCGTGGCGTCCGCGTAGAACTCGGTCGTGGTGCGGTCCGCGCGCTCGCGGAAGTACAGGGTGACGTCGTGACCGTCATCGGCTGCCTCTGAGGAACGCGGCTCGAACACGAGCACGGAGTCCGGCTCGGTGTCGGCGGCCCACCCGGTCAGGTGCGCGAATGCGGAGTGCGCGCGGAACACGTAATCGGTGTCGTTGCTGCGCTGCTTGAGCGAGCCCGCTTCGATGACGAGGCGCTTGCCGGGGAATGCTGCGGACACCTTCGCGCGCCGGGCGGCGGCATACGCGGCCTGGGGGCGGGCAGCGGGCATCGACTCAGGACGCTCGGCCCAGCCGGTCGAGATCGTGTCCAGGAATCCGCGGGGGAAGGGCTGCTTGCGGTTCGTGACGGGGGCCTCGGCGATCGTGTCGCTCTCTCCGGTGTTCATCTATCCAGTCTCTCACTCCGACCTAGGCTGGGGAACATGACTGCGCCTCGCATGCCCATCGCCCTCACCATCGTCGTCGACGTGATCCTCGTCGCGGTGTTCTGCGTGATCGGTCGGCTCTCGCATGCCGAGGGCGTGTTCAGCGACGTTCCGGGCCTCCTCAACACGATGTGGCCGTTCCTCGTCGCCGTGCTCGCCGCGCATGCGGTGATGCTGCTCCGGCGCACCCATGCGGATCGGATGCTGCCGGGCGTCGTGATCTGGGCCGTCACGGTGGTCGTGGGGCTGGTGCTGCGTGCACTGAGCGGGCAGGGGACCGCGATCGCTTTCATGATCGTCGCGACCTTGACGCTGGCGCTGTTCCTGATCGGATGGCGGGCGGTAGTGGCCATTGCGCGCCGGATGCAGAGTCATCGCTCTGCATAACTCCGGAGCTTTTCGGCGGATCCGGTTCAGTTGACGCAGTTACGGCTGGATTCGGGGCAGTTCTCCGGAGTCATGCAGCCGGACACCGGCGGACTCAGCCCGCGGGATCGAGCTGCACGACGAGCGCGCGGTGATCGCTGCCGGCGGCGTCCAGCACGAGCGACCCGGTCGGCTCCCAGTTCTGGCTCGCCATGATGCGGTCGATCGGCGCGCCGAGCAGCGCGGGGAACGACGCCGGCCACGTGCCTGTGGCTCCGGTGCCCGTTCGGCTCGCCGCATCGCGGCAGTAGCCCATGTCGCCGCCGTCCACTCCGAGCGAGGCCATGTGGTCGATCGTCGCATTGAAGTCACCTGCGAGGATGAAATCGCCCGCCGGACACTGATCGGCGATCCAGCTCAGGTCGGATTGCCAGCGCTCCATCGCGTCGACGCGCGGCGCGACCGCGTGCACGGCCACGATGGTCGGCCCGGTGCCGTTGACCGGCATCACGACCGCGCTCGGCACGGAGCTGGTGTTGTTGCTGCCGTCCGCCGACGACCCGATCACCGAGTAGTCGCCCAGCTCAGGGGAGACGAGGATCGTGGTCTCCCAGGCCTGCGGACCGTTCGGGACCTCGCCGAACTGCACGTGGTGCACCCACATCGGGCGCCCCTGCTCACGCAGCATGACCGCTATGCGCTCGCCCACGGATTCCGCGGTCTCAGGGAGCGTGACGACGTCGACCTCCTGAGTCAGGATCGCATCGGCGATGGTCTCGGCCGAAACGGCCTCTCCCGCGGTGTTCCAGGTGAGCACGCGGACGCTCGCCTCGTTCTTCGCCGGAAGTTCACCGGTCCCGAAGCCCCGCAGCGCGCTGATCCCGGCGATAGCCGCAGACCCGAGCAGGGCGACGATGAGGATGGACGCCGCGAATCCTCGCAGCGGCCTGGCGAACAGCAGCAGGAGAGACAGCACGGCGATCGCGAGCAGACCCGCCAGCACCGCACCGCGCACGGCGACGAGCTGTGCGAACGGGAAAGTCTGCTCGAGGTGGAAGAACTGCGGCCAGACGACGATCGCGGTCGCGATCGCGAACAGTACCGTCAGCAGGATCCCCAGGAGTCGAAACATCCCCTAGAGCCTACGGCCGCACACTGTGAATCGTCTGGTCCGACCCCCTGCGGATCGCGACCAGGCGTGGCAGCGGCACCGCCCTGCGTATGGCGCCGCGATACGCTCAGAGGATGACGGATGACGCGGTGCCGGGCGCCGGTGCGAACAGGTTCTCGGGGCCGAATGACCTGCATCTGCATTCCAATCACTCCGACGGCACCGAGACACCTGCGGAGGTGGTGCGACAGGCGCACGCCCACGGCATCCGCACGCTCGCCCTCACGGACCATGACCGCAGCACGGGGTGGGACGAGGCGGGGAATGCCGCGGCATCCCTCGGCATGACATTCCTCCCCGGAATGGAACTGTCCGCGAAGTACGAGTGGCGCAGCGTGCACGTCCTCGGATACCTGTTCGACCCGGACGACGGTGCGCTGCGCGCCGAGACCGATCGCATCCGAGGCGACCGCATCGGCCGGGCCGAGCGGATCGTGCGCAACATCGGCCGCGACTACGACCTCGTGTGGGCCGACGTGGTCGCTCAGACGGCAGGGGATGCCACGGTCGGACGCCCGCACATCGCCGATGCTCTCGTCGCCCGCGGCATCGTCAGCGATCGAAGCGCCGCGTTCGACGGCATCCTGCATCCGCGCGAGGGGTACTACGAGCCGCACTACGCACCCGATCCGCTCACTGCGGTGAATCTCATCACCGGTGCAGGGGGAGTGGCCGTGATCGCGCATCCCGTCACGTCAGGGCGCGAGCGGATGATGCCGATCCCGTTCATCGAGCGACTCATAGATGCCGGACTCGGCGGATTCGAGATCGATCATCGCGAGAACACCGAGCAGGGCAAGAAGATCCTGCGCGAGCTCGCGGCGAAGCACGACCTCATCGTGACCGGATCCAGCGACTACCACGGTGCGGGAAAGCCCAACCTTCCCGGTGAGAACACCACCTCGGACGAGATGGTCGCGCGCATCATCGAGCGTGCGACAGGCTCTGAGCCGCGCTACGCCTGAGGGGCGTTCTGCATACGAAAGCGGGGCGGATGCCGCAGCATCCGCCCCGCTTCGTCAGAACCTACGCGCCTGCCGGCGCAGCGCCACCCGAGCGGCGGCGACGGCGGCGACGCTGCGGGGCGGACTTGCCGTCGTGATGCTCGCCGCCCTTGCCGTCGTGCGTACCGGCACCTTCGGCGTCGCGCTCGACCGCGGGCGCCGCATCCGACGATACCGACTCGTTCGCCGTGGTGCCTTCAGCGAACGTCGAGCCGACCTTGTCACCCGAGCTGCCACGACGGCGACGGCGACGGCGCGTGGTGCCGTCGCCCGAACCCTGCTCGGCGGCAGCGTCGGCCGCGCGCTCAGGGCGCGGAGCACGCTGCGTCTTCACGGACTGCGTCTTGGGAGCCGTCGTCAGGCGGCCCTTCGTGCCTGCGGGGATGTTCAGGTCCTCGAAAAGGTGCGGGCTCGACGAGTACGTCTCGACGGGCTCCGGCTGACCGAACTCGAGGGCGCGGTTGATGAGAGCCCACTTGTGCAGGTCCTCCCAGTCGACGAACGTGACGGCGATGCCGGTCTTGCCAGCGCGGCCGGTGCGGCCGGCACGGTGCAGGTACGTCTTGTCCTCGTCGGGGATCGTGTGGTTGATCACGTGCGTGACATCATCGACATCGATGCCTCGAGCGGCCACGTCGGTCGCGACGAGCACGTCGCGTTTGCCGGCCTTGAACGCGGCCATCGAGCGCTCGCGCTGCTCCTGGCCCATGTCGCCGTGCACGCCGCCGACGTTGAAGCCGCGGTCGCCGAGCTCGTCGACCAACCGCTGGGCCGCACGCTTGGTGCGGGTGAAGATCACGGTTTTGCCGCGGCCCTCGGCCTGCAGGATGCGGGCGATGACCTCGTCCTTGTCGAGCGAGTGCGCGCGGTAGACGAGGTGCTTGATGTTCGCCTGCGTCAGGCCCTCGTCGGGGTCGTTGGCGCGGATGTGGATCGGGTTCGACATGAACCTGCGGGCGAGTGCGACGATCGGGCCGGGCATCGTCGCCGAGAAGAGCTGCGTGTGCCGTACTGCCGGTACCTTCTGGAAGATCTTCTCGATGTCGGCGAGGAAGCCGAGGTCGAGCATCTTGTCCGCCTCGTCGAGCACGACCTCGGTCGCGTTCGACAGATCGAGCAGACGCTGGCCTGCGAGGTCGATGAGGCGACCAGGGGTGCCGACGACGATCTGCGCGCCGGCCTTCAGCTGGTCGATCTGGCCCTCGTACGCCTTGCCGCCGTAGATGGCGACGACACTGGTGGAACGGTTGCTGGTGAGCAGGTCGATGTCCTCGTACACCTGAACCGCGAGCTCGCGGGTCGGAACGACGATGAGCGCCTTGACGCCGGGTTCCGGGTTCTTGCCGAGGCGCTGCACGACGGGGACGCCGAAACCGAAGGTCTTGCCGGTACCCGTCTTCGCCTGGCCGATGATGTCCTGGCCGGGGAGGCCGAGGGGGATGGTCTGCTCCTGGATGGGGAACGCGTCGATGATGCCCTTGGCCGCGATTGCGTCGACGATGTCCTGATCGATACCGAGATCAGCGAATGTTGTCACTTGTTCTGTTGCCTGTCCGGCGGGCCTTCGGGAAGGAAGAGAGCGCCACGTTACGGATCCACGCCGTCTCTTGTGCCACAGGCGCGGGCCCCTGCTCCTACGGCAGGGCTCCTTCCAGACTACCCGAGCAGAGCGAATCGGCCGGAAGAACCGCTTTCCCGCCGCGCCGGTAGTCTGAACCCGTGGTGAAGTGGTTCTGGCAACGTGATGCCCCCAGGCGTACTCTGACGCTGCGCGCTCGTCGAGATGTCGGCGGGGCGATGCGAGTCGACTTCGCGGAACTCGCGCCGGAGCTGAACAGGTTCCTCGGCCAGGCCGCCTATCTGCAGCTCGGATACTTCGAGACGCTCACCCGCCTGATCAGGGCGACGCCCGAGCTCGAGGAGAAGGCCGCGATCACTCGTGCGGCCGGCGCCGCGCTCAGCAAGCACCGCGGCATCGTCGATGTGATCCGCCAGCAGGGTGAGGACGCGACCGAGCTGATGCTGCCGTTCCGCGAGCACCTCGATGCGTTCCGCCGCAAGACGATCGGCGCGCGGCCGCGCGAGACGCTGCTCGCGGTCTACATCACGGCCGGGATGCTGGACGACTTCTATCTCGCGCTCGCATCGAGCTACGACGAGACGGGACGCCGGATCGCCGACATCCTCCGCGAGGACGACGACACCGGAGAGATCGTCGAGATCCTCAAGCGCACCATAGAGTCGGACCAGGAGTGGCGTTCACTGCTGTCGATGTGGGCACGCAGACTCGTCGGCGACACCGTGCTCGTGGCGCGCCAGGCACTGCGGCCGGAGCGCCTGGCCGAGGATGACGACAGGGTCGAGCCGGTCTACACCGAACTCATGGGGGCGCACGCGCGCCGCATGGATGCGATGGGCCTCGCCGCGTAGCATCCGCTGGTTTCGCGAGGTGGTGCGGGATGCCGCGTATCGCTGATTCAGGCGACCACACGCGCCACCTGCCGCGGAGGGACGCGCCGACCGCGCCGGCTCAGATTCCGAGCGCGACCTTCTTCTCGGCATCCGCACGGTGACGCGTCGCAGTGACCGCGAAGCCGACCACGGCGCAGGCGACGACGCCGCCGCCGATGCTCGCCAGCCACAGCCAGCCGTTGTCCTCACCGACGCCGGACCACTGCATGAGCGTGTACACGACGGCCGACACGGCCGCCGCGATCGCCGGCACGACGACGACGCCCCGCAGTGAGCGGTGCGGCAGCACGAAGTGCACGGCGATGCCCAGAGCGCACGCGGCGATGAGTGCGAGAAGGATGTACATCGCGGGTCAGGCGACGAAGCCGACGCGACGCGATTCTTCGGTGCCGAGTTCGATGAAGGCGAGGTTCGCGGTCGGCACGATGTAGGAGTTGCCCTTCACATCGGTGAAGCTCACCTGCGCGGCGTTCTGCTCGAGGGCCGCGGTCACCTGGGCGCGGACATCGTCCGGGCTGGTGGACGTCTCGAAGTTCAGTTCGCGGCCGGTGTTGATGATGCCGATGCGGATTTCCACTCGTGCTCCTTGAAGATTCGGGGACTGCGCCCAACTCTACCCCGGTGGTGTCGAGCCGGATCGGGCGTGGCGTCCGGTTTCGCCCTGGGCGCACAAGCGGGGGTGCGGCTGCTCTGCGACGCGGTTCGGCAGTGTCCGGAGCTCGGGCTAGCGTGGATGCCATGACAGAGGATGCCGGGCAACGAGCCGTCGTGGACGCGGCTGTCGATGCATCCGGAGTCATCATCGGCGCTCCGGGAACAGGCAAGACGCAGACCCTTATCGACCGGGTCGCCGCGCTTCTCGGCCATCACGCGCTCGCGGCCGAAGAGGTGCTGGTGCTGACCCCGAACCGCCAGGCGGCGACCGTGCTGCGCGACCGCATCGGCGTGCGCATCGGTCAGGCGACTCCTGGCCCGCTGGCCCGATCCCTCGGATCATTCGCCTTCCAGCTCGTCCGCGGTGCGATGGTCAACGCGGGTGAAGAGCCTCCGGCGCTGCTCACCGGCGCCGACCAGGACCGCATCATCGCCGATCTGCTCGCCGGCGACCTCGACGACGAGACGGCAGGGCACCCGTCGCGATGGCCCGAGGCTCTGAGCGCCGGCGTGCGCGCCTCGAAGGGATTCCGCTCCGAACTGCGCGCCTTCCTCGCGGAGTGCACCGAACTGGGAGTGCAGCCGCACGAGTTGCAGGCTTCGCAGCGGCCGGTCTGGCGTGCGGTCGGCGCGTTCGTCGACGAGTACCGCGCCGTGCTCGCCGGCATGCGCACCGCGTACCGCGACGCGGCGGATCTGCTCAGTGAGGCGGCGGCGATCCTCCGCGATGCCGATGCTGCGATCCTCGGCCCGCTCGCGCCGCTGCGAGTCGTGCTGATCGATGACGCGCAGGAGATCACCAGAGGCGGCATCACCATGGTGCGCGCGTTGCGCGCACGGGGCATCGCGGTCCTCGCGTTCGGCGATCCCGATATCTCCTCCGGGGCGTTCCGCGGGGCGAGCCCGCAGCTGTTCCATGAGCTCTCCGGGGTGCTCGAGCGCCTTTTCGTACTGGAGACGCCGCATCGTCAGAGGCCGGCGCTCACCGATCTGACCCGCACCGTCACTCAGGCGATCGGCGTCGCCGGACGAGTCGAGCACCGTCGCGCACCGGGCCCCGCACCGCAGACCCCCGACGAGCCGTCCTCTGTCGACCTCCCTGTGCAGGCGTTCCTCGCCCCATCGCCGTACGAAGAGGCCGACCGCATCGCCGGCACGCTCCGCGATTGGCATCTCACGCATGGGATCGCATGGAGCGACATGGCAGTGATCGCGCACGACACCAGGCAGGTGACGTCGCTCGAGACCGAACTCGCGGCACGCGAAGTGCCGACGCGGGCAGCCGGTGTGCAGCGGCCACTCGGCAGCGAGGGCGTCGTGCGCGACATCGTCGGCATCGTGCGGTTGGCGCTCACCCCGGTCGAGGCTCGCGAACCCGAGATGCTCATCGACGCGCTGCGTTCGCCGTTCGGAGGGATGGATGCCGTCGGCCTCCGTCGCCTGCGCGCACGGCTGCGCCACGTCGAGCTCGCCGACGGGGGATCGACGCCGGCTTCCGAGCTGTTGCGCCAGGCTATGGCCTTTCCCGCGCACTTCACATTCGTCGACGCACCGGAGGCCAGAGTCGCCTCCCGCTTCGCCACGACGCTGGCCGAGACGGCGGCCGCGGCCGATGCGGGGGAGACGATCCACGAACTGCTCTGGCGTATCTGGGATAGCGCTCGGGCTCTCGACGGTTCCAAACTGCAGCAGTACTGGCGGGCGGCGGCGGAGCAGCCGGGCGGCGGAGAGACCGCCAGGGCGCTCGATGCACTCGTCGCCCTGTTCGACGCGGCCAAGCGCTTCGTCGAGCGCACGCCGAATGAGCGCGCTGATGCGTTCGTGCGAGACATCCTCGACAGCGAAGTGCCGGAAGACACGCTCTCCACGCCCGACAGGCCCGGACTCGTGACGCTGCTGACACCCGCGACGGCGCTGGGCACGCAGTTCGATGCCGTCATCGTCGCGGGAGTGCAGGACGGGGTGTGGCCGAACGTCCGGCTGCGCGGGGGCCTGCTCGAGACGTGGCGCCTCGCCGACGCCGTCAGTGCCGCGCGCTCCGGTCAGCCGGACACGGCGCCCGGCGTCCTGGACCGCCGCCGCGATGCGCTGCACGACGAGTTGCGACTGTTCGTCCGGGCGCTGTCGCGTGCGCGCTCCCGCATCGTCGTCACCGCGGTGGATGACGATGCCACAGGCCCCAGTGCGTTCTTCGGGTTCCTGCCGGAACCGCCGCCCGCATCCGCGCACCCCGCGGCCGAGCACCCGCTCACCCTGCGGGGCCTCGTCGCCCGGCATCGGCGCACACTCACGAGTTCCCCCGACGCCGACACCCGAGCGGATGCGGCGGGTCAGCTCTCGGTGCTGGCACGCGAGGGTGTGCCTGGCGCAGACCCGCGCGAGTGGTACGGCATCGCCGCGTCGTCGACGTCGGCGCCGTTGCACGATCTGTCGATCAGGGCCGCGCGCGTCTCACCGTCGAAGATGGAATCGTTCGAGGAGTGCGAACTGAACTGGGCGATCGCGGCGCTCGGCGGCGATACGGTGCTGCCACCGTCGGCCGGGATGGGCACGATCATCCATGAGGCGATGGAGACGGTCACCGACGGCGATCTCGAGAAACTGCGGGCTGTTGTCGCCGAGCACTGGCCGGAGCTCGACTTCGAGACGGAGTGGATCGGGCGCAAGGAGCGCCGCCGCGCTGATCTGTACGTCGAACGCCTGCACGCCTACCTCGGGGAGGTGGCCGGTGATCGCGGACGCGTGCTCGCGAGCGAGGTGGAGTTCCGTTTCGCCGTTGACGTCGCCGCCGTCGAGGAGCCGCGCACGGACGACGACCCCGTCGAGGCGCCGGCCGTGCATGTGGGCGAGGAAGCCGACGGCCCGAACCGGGCGGTCGTGCACGGTTTCATCGATCGGGTCGAGGCGTACCCGACCGGCAAGGGAGAGCATGCTGCCGCACGAGGTCGCGGCTGGACCGACATGGCGGAGGGAACGAACGGAGAACGGGTCGTCGTCGTGGATCTGAAGACCGGCAAGAACGAGCCGACCACCGATGCCAAAGTCGAGGAGCACGCGCAGCTCGCGGCCTATCAGGTCGCGGTCGACCAGGGGTTGATCGACGGCGCCGATGCCGGGGCGCTGGCGGGGGCCCGGCTGCTGCTCGTCGCCAACACGCTGTCCGGCAGCGACTACCGTGTGGCTCATCAGCACACGCTGATGGGCGATGCGCGCACCCGATTCCTGAACCGTCTCGCGTCGGCGGCCAGGGGGATGTCGGGAGACAGCTTCACCGCTCACGTCGAGGCGCACTGCGCCGACGTGCAGTGGCGTGTGCACCCGTGCCGCATCCACACCGTGCCGGCGGTCAGCGCATGACGTCGTGGAATGAACAGGACCCAGGGCTCTCGGCGCTCGAGGTGGCAGCAGCGCTCGGACAGCCCCCGCCCACGACGGCCCAGCGGCGCGTCATCGAGGCACCGCCCACGCCGGCGCTCGTCGTCGCCGGCGCCGGCAGCGGGAAGACCGAGACCATGTCGGGCCGTGTCGTCTGGCTCGTCGCGAACGGGCATGTGCGCCGTGACGAGATCCTCGGCCTCACCTTCACGCGCAAGGCCGCAGGGGAGCTGGCCGAACGCATCGCGGCACGGCTCGCGGTGATCGACGAATACGGCCAGCGCGGTCTGCTTCCGCATGTGCCGGAGATCATCGCCGCCGGGATGCTGAGACGCGTCGACGATGCATCTCCCGGCGCGCAGCGTGCGCTGGTGCGCTCGCAGGTTCTCGGCGAGCTCGCCGAGCACTTCGAGACCGGGTGGGATCCGACCTCGCCGAGGACGGCGGAGGATCTGATGATCCGTCCCCGCGTCTCGACGTACAACGCGTTCGCCGACTCGATCGTGCGCGAGCATGCCGCGCGGATCGGCCGTGATCCCGACGTCGCGATGCTGAGCCAGGCGGGGTCATGGATGCTGGCGCGCGAGGTCGTGCTGCGCGCCGACCTGCCGGAGCTGGAGGGCATCGAGTACGCCGTCGGCACCGTCGTCGACGCGGTGCAGCGGCTCGCCGGAGACGCGCTCGACCACCGCGCCGATCTGGAGAGGGCGGAGCGGATCGCGCTCGAGCACGCGGTCGCCTTCGCGCCCTACCGCAGCAACGCCGACGTCGCCAAGGTCGCCGACAATCTGCTCGCACTGCCCACGCTCACCGCACTCGTACGGGCGTACATCGCCGAGAAGCAGCGCAGGGGAGTGCTCGACTTCGCAGACCAGGTGAGCGGTGCCTACGACATCGTGGAAGCATCACCCGATGTGCGCGCCGACCTGCGGGAGCAGCATCGGGTGGTGCTGTTGGACGAGTATCAGGACACCTCGGTGATCCAGACGCAGTTCCTCGCCGAAGTGTTCCGGGACTCGGCCGTCATGGCCGTCGGCGACCCGCACCAGTCGATCTACGGCTGGCGCGGTGCGAGCGCCGACAACCTCTACGCATTCGCGCGCACTTTCGCCCGCGATACGGCGCCTGCGGACTTCAGCCTCATGACGAGCTGGCGCAACGACAGCACCATTCTCGACGTGGCCAATCGGGTGCTCGAGCCGCTTCGACGCCCCGGACTCGACGTTCCGCCGCTCGAACCGCGCCCCGGCGCAGGGACGGGCGCGGTCGGCATCCGCTACCCGCTCACCGTGCACGATGAGGCGGCGGAGGTGGCCGAGTGGTTCGCCGAGCGGCGAGCGGAACACGCGGCAGCGGCGCGCCAGGGTGCCTCCCCCCACACGGGGGCGATCCTGTTCCGGTCCAAGCGTCACATGCAGACCTTCGCCGAAGCACTGGCGGCGCGAGGCATCCCGCACCGCATCCTCGGGCTCGGCGGTCTGCTGACAACGCCGGAGGTGGTCGATGTGGTGTCAGCGCTGCGCGTGATCCACGATCCGAGCGCAGGGTCTGCGCTCATCCGACTGCTCGTGGGGCCGAGATTCGGCGTCGGCCTGGCCGACATGGGCGCGCTGTACGACCTCGCCTCCGAACTGTCCAGACGTGACAGTGCTCTGCTGCCGCTGCCCGACGAGTTGCGCGCGCGCATCCGCTCCTCACGGGGCGCAGACGAGGCAGTGTCGATCGTCGACGCGGTCGACGTCGTACGCGGGCTCCGCGACGACTATCGACTCATCGAACGCATCACCGAAGAGGGGCGGGCGCGGATACGCGCGGCGGGTGAGATGCTCGAGCGCCTGCGTCGTGCGTCGGCGCAACCGATTCCGGAGCTCATCCGCCTGATCGAGATCGAACTCCGACTCGACATCGAACTCGCCTCCAACGAGACCCGCGGACCCGCCCGCGTCGCGGCGACGCAGCTGCGCGCCTTCGCGGACGAGGTGCGTGCGTTCCTCACCGCCGACGACCGCGGCACGATCGGGTCGCTGCTGGCGTGGCTCGACAAGGCCGAGAGCACGGATGAGCTGATGCCCCGGCCGGAGCCCCCCGAGCCGGGCGTCGTCCAGCTGCTCACGATCCACGGCTCCAAGGGACTCGAATGGGATGCCGTCGCCGTGGTGCGGCTCGTGGAGGGGGAACTTCCCTCTCGTCCGACCGACACGTCGGGGTGGTTCGGATTCGGTGTGCTGCCGTTCGCGCTGCGTGGCGACAGCGCAGCACTGCCGCATTTCCTGTGGGAGCCGCCGGCGGATGCCGCCCTCGATCCGCAGAAGTGGCTCAAGGCGGGCGTGGCCTCTCTGACGAGCAGGAGCAAGGCCGCACCTGGCGCCCTCACGGTCTTCAAGGACGCCTACCGTGACTATCAGCAGCAGGAGGAGCGCCGGCTCGCCTACGTGGCGATCACCCGTGCGCGCACCGATCTGCTCCTGACCGGAGCGCATTGGGCGGGGCAGAAGAGTCCTCGTGAAGCGAGCCCGTACCTGCGCGAGGCCATCGAGGCGCTGGGGCTCGAAGCGATCGCAGCGGTCGACGACGACGAGAATCCCTACGCCGGGGAGGGGAAGACCAGTGTCTGGCCGCTGGATCCTCTGGGCGGCCGTCGTGCGGTGGTCGAGTCCGCTGCCGCGCGCGTGCGCGCCGTCGAGGGAGAGCCGGTTGCCTCCGTGCAGCTGGGACGACTGCTCGCCGAGCGCGCCGAACGTCAGCGCGGCATCCGCGCGGAACCGCCTGCGCGCGTGCCTGCATCGAAGTTCAAGGACTACGTGACCGACTTCGACGGCACGGTGCGTGCCCTGAGCAGACCCATGCCGGAGCGGCCGTACCGGCAGACGCGCCTCGGCACGCTGTTCCACGCCTGGGTGGAGCATCGGTCGGGGCTGGTCGGAGCCGGTGCCGGTCCCGAGAGCGCCTTATGGGACTCCGACGAGGAGCAGCCCGACCAGTGGAGCGTGTCGGCAGCCGATGAGGCCGACCTCGCGCGTCTGCGCGAGATCTTCGAGGGGAGCGAATGGGCGACGCGCCAGCCCATCGCCGTCGAGATCGAGATCGACTTCGCGCTGGGCGGGGGCACCGCGGCGGGCGCGACCGGCAGTGCGGGCGAGGGCCACATCGTCATCTGCAAGCTGGATGCCGTGTACCGCCGCGAGGATCGCGGCGGACGTATCGAGATCGTCGACTGGAAGACCGGCAAGGCACCGCGCAACGCCTCGGAACGCGAAGAGCGGATGCTGCAGCTCGCGCTGTATCGCCTCGCCTATCACCGCCGCTTCGCAGTGCCGCTCGACGAGATCGACGTCGCGCTGTACTACGTCGCTGACGATCTCGTCATCCGTGGCGACCGGGTCTATTCGGAGGAGGAGTTGGTCCAGCGCTGGAGCGCGGCGCGCGCGGCGCGCTGAGCCTCATCCGCGGGGTCGGCGTCGTCGCTCCCTGGACGGGAGTCGCTCCCTGGACGGGAGCCGCTCCCTGGACGGGAGCCGCTCCCTGGACGGGAGTCGCTCCCTGGACGGGAGTCGCTCCCTGGACGGGAGTCGCTCCCTGGACGGGAGTCGCTCCCTGAGCCTGTCGAAGGGTGCGGCTCGGTTCGCGGGGGCGCTTCGACAGGGTCAGCGACCGGGTGAGGCAGTAGGTCGGAATCAGCGAGATCGCTGAGATCCTCGGTGGAATCGCCCACGTAGACGTCACCCCCTGCGACGCGACCATCTTCGGCACGACCACCGACAGGTGCGTCGGCGACCGCGTCATCCTCGCCGGGGAGCAGATCCCGCGGGTTGTACGCGTCGGTCTCCATGGCGGTGTTCACGTGCGTCGACGCTGTCTCGGGCACTCGCCCCAGCGCGTCCATGGCGGAGTCGACGCCCTCGCTGCGCTGAGCGATGACAGACAGATCGTTCTCGCGGAGTCCTTCCGACAGTGCTTCGAGCAGCCCTGCCGCGTCGTCCACGATGTCGCTGCGGTGCAGCGTATCGCCGTGCACCAGCCAGCGCGCGAACTCGAGCTCGGCCAGCAGTCGTGCCCGCAGTGTCAGCGCGCCATCCGGCGCTCGGTCCGAGGCCTGTGCGTATGACGCGTGCACATCGCCGGCGGCATCCGTTGCGGACGAGAGCCAGGCGAGATCCACTGCGGGATCCCCGAGTGCAAGGCCGTGCCAGTGCACGAGGCCGATCACGGACGGGCCGGCATCGGGGTCGTCTTCGAACAGGAACGACGTCGCCTGCACGCCGCCGAGCGTCACGGCGGACTCGAAACGCCACAGGTCGTCGTCTTCCACGGCCTCGCGCCAGCGCACAGTCAGTCGTGCCGGGACGCGCCCGGTCGCCGCGGCGCGATCGACGAGTTGGCGGACCTCTTCTCTGGCTTCCTCCGCGCTGCGGGCGGTGAGGCCGGCACTGCGCACGACGGATGCCGGGAGCGCGTGCACTGCAGCGATAGACGCGCCCATCGACTCCGCCGCTCCGCGACCTGCGGGCACGTGAGCCGCTTCGATCTGGAATCCGGGCAGCAACTCGGTCACGAGCGCACGACCGTCCGCGAGGCGTGTCTCGCCGACGTATTCCGGTGCTCGGAAGGGCAGCATGGCGCGTGCACCCGCGGTCAGCGCGCGCAGCGCGAGCGACTCGGAGGCGAGCTCGCGCGCCGTCTCGTCGTCGTCGCCGACGCGGATCGCGAGTTCGCGCCCATCGGCGAGTGTGACGACCGCTGAGTCGAACCGACCGTCGCCGTCGGCTGTCAGAGTTCGCGCCCCGACGACCTCCGCCCCGGACAGTGCGGCTGTGACCGCCGCCGCTAGAGTAAAGGGAGACCGTGCCATGCCCCCAGGTTAGGTCCGCTCGGGTGCGGTTGCGCCTACGCCACGCCTGCGAGAGAGGGAGTCGATGACTGTCCGCCGTGCCTTGTTCGACCGGGCCGCGCATCTGCGCGACGAGCCGGGGATCCTCGAGGCGCTGCGCGCATCCGGTGATGTCCGCGTGATCGTCGTGCGCGACGGCCGCGTCCGGATCGATGACGGCGTGCTGGTCGCAGTCGCGGCAGACGAGGTGGCAGAGGCGCAATGGGCTCTGCTCGGCAGGCACAGCGACACGGGTCCTCTTCTCCTCGCTGTGGAGGCCGTGTCCTCCGACTCGATCGATGCGGCACCGGCGGAGACCTGGCTCGGACTGCGCGATGCCGGTGGCCTTCTCGACCCCGAGAGCACAGAGCTCCTCGTCGAATCGATCGCACTCGCCGGGTGGCTGACCGACGCGCGCTTCTGCGCGAAGTGTGGATCCGACACCGAGCTGCGTCAGGGCGGATGGTCGCGCAGGTGCAGCGCCTGCCAGCACGACATCTTCCCGCGCACGGACCCTGCGGTGATCGTCGCGGTCGAGAGCGAGGACGGCGAGAGGCTGCTGCTCGGTGCGAACGCGAACTGGCATGGTCGGATGTACTCCTGCTTCGCCGGCTTCGTGGAGGCCGGCGAATCGCTCGAGCTGACGGTGCACCGCGAGATCGAGGAGGAGGCCGGAGTACGGCTCGACTCCGTCCGCTACATCGGTTCTCAGCCGTGGCCGTACCCGCGTTCCCTCATGGTCGGATTCCGCGCGACAGCATCCGACGAGCGCCGCGCACGCCCCGACGGCGAGGAGATCATCGACGTGCGCTGGTTCACGCGCGAAGAAATCGGCAGCGCGCTCGACGGCGACGGCCCGGTGGGCCTGCCCGGGCCGGCGTCCATCGCGAGATCGCTCATCCAGGGCTGGTACGAGGATCGGGCGCCGGGTGCACTGAACGAACGGGCCCCCGAGTGAGCGCGGCTCGTCGGAACGCAGAGTCGAAGTGAGCGCGCTCGACGCCCTCGACGAACGGCAGCGGGAAGCGGCATCCGTGCTGCGCGGCCCCGTCGCCGTGCTCGCAGGTGCGGGTACCGGTAAGACCCGTGTCATCACGCATCGCATCGCGCACGGGGTGGACACGGGAGCGTATTCGCCGAGTCGTGTGATGGCCGTCACCTTCACGGCGAAGGCAGCGGGTGAGCTCCGCGGACGCCTGCGCGGCCTCGGTATCGAAGGCGTCGTGGCCCGTACCTTCCACGCGGCCGCCCTCGCGCAGTTGAACTTCTTCTGGCCGACCCTCGCCGGATCCCCCGCGCCGAGCATCATCGACAACAAGGTGCGTGTGCTCGGGCAGGCCGCAGAGCAGTTGCGGCTGCGTCCGGACACCGCCACGCTCCGCGACGTCGCGAGCGAGATCGAATGGCGCAAGGTCTCGATGCTCTCGATCGAGCAGCACGCCGCGCTCGGACGCTCTGTCGGGCGGATCAGCACCGAGCAGCTCGCCGCGCTGCAGCAGGGCTACGAAGCTCTCAAGGACGACCGTCGTCAGCTCGACTTCGAAGACGTGCTGCTCGCATGCGCCGGGATGCTGGAGGCCGAGCCGCGGGTGGCCGCGTCCGTCCACGAGCAGTATCGGCACTTCACGGTCGACGAGTATCAGGACGTCTCGCCACTCCAGAACCGCCTGCTGGAGATGTGGCTCGGCGACCGCAGCGACATCTGCGTCGTCGGCGACGCCAGTCAGACGATCTACTCGTTCGCGGGTGCCGATCAGAAGTATCTGCTCGAGTTCGGACGCCGCTACCCGAACGCCACGGTCGTGCGGCTGGAGACGAACTACCGCTCTCAGCCGCCGATCCTCGCCGCCGCCAACGCGCTGATGAACGGCCGCGCCGGCGCCCTCGAACTCGTCGCGGCCCGCGAGTCGCTCACTGCGGAGACGCCGACCGTCACGACGTACGAGACCGAGACGGACGAGGCCGCCGGCATCGCCGCCTCGATCGCCGCCAGGATCGCTGCCGGCGCCTCGCCGTCCGAGATCGCGGTGCTCTACCGCGCGCACTCGCAATCCGGCGCGATCCAACAGGCTCTCGGCGAGGCGGGCATCGCATCGCGTGTGCTCGGCGGCAAACGATTCTTCGACATGCCGGAGGTGCGCCAGGCCGTGCTCGCACTGCGCGGCGCCTCCGTGGCACCGACCGAGCGGGGCTTCCTCTCCAACGTGCAGAAGGTGCTGCGCGAACTCGGCCTCAGCGACGAACCGCCGGCCGCAGGAGGAGCCCAGCGCGACGGCTGGGAGGCACGGCGCGCTATCCTGCGTCTCGCGGAGGAGGCGCCGAGCGAGACCACGCTCCGGTCGTTCAGCGAGATGTTGATGGCGAGGGCGAAAGACCAGCACGAGCCGACCGTCGAGAACGTGACGCTGTCGACCCTGCATGCCGCCAAGGGTCTGGAGTGGCCGCACGTGCACTTGGCGGGGTGGACGGAGGGCGCGCTGCCCATCTCATACGCGACCGGATTCGACGCGATCGATGAGGAACGGCGACTCGCCTATGTCGGTATCACGCGCGCCGCTCGAACTCTCGCACTGTCGTGGTCTCATTCCGCTGGGCGACGGGAGCGACAGCCGTCGAGATTCCTCCAGGAGATCGGAACGACTGCTCGCGGCACCGGCATTCTGCGTGAAACCGTACCGAACGCCAGACGCGGCGGCCGTCGGGGCTGACCCGTACGCACTTGCTCGTGCGGCCGGGCTCGGCGAGGATGCGTGCGGCGAGGGCTGCGGCCTCGGCCGTGCGCGCGGCGGTGATAGGACCTGATGCCGTCCCCACCAGCTGCGCGTGCAGCGTAGGCCATGCTGCATCGCGCTCACGCTCATGGCCGTCGCGGCAGGACAGGCACGGCGTGCGACCTGGCTCGACGAGCGGGCCGATCGTCGTACCGCCCGCTTCGAACGCGATCGGCAGGTGCGTGAGATCATCGCGCAGGTGATTCGCGAGCTGGCGGGCGGATGCTGCGCCCTCCACCAGCACGACGGCCACAGCGCCCGGAGTGCCGCGTTCGGTCGTGCGGAAGCCCTCGTCGACCATGGCGATCTCGGTACGGGCCGCGATCCGTGAATCGGCCATGTCGAGGCTCTCGATCCAGATGCGCGGCAGCGGAGACGGGTCCGCGCGCAGCACGGGCTTGAGGGTGGTGAGCAACTCGCGGGCGGCGTCTCGCGGGGCGCCGGCACCGTGCGCGATCACGTCGAAGGCGCTCGGGCGGAATCCATCCCGAAGCGACTGCAGCAGCCGGTCGACCCACGGCTCGGAGACCGACACCCGCACGCTGCCCTCCATCCCGAACTGCACGGTGTCGACGTCGCGCCACAGCAAGGGGTACGCAGGATCGAGACGCGTCAGCGTGGGTGGTGTGATGGGCGGCATGCACCGATTCTGCCCACCGGCCGTTCCCCGTGGGGTGGCGAAGGCTGATCAGTGGAGAAAACCGTGCCTGCGGCCGATGTGCAGTGCGAGTCGGCGCGACCGTTGCCGTGCTCGCGCGTAACTCTGGCCGTACTCGCGTGCAATTCTGGCGGCCAGCCGTAACTCTGGCGGTCGCAGATCGCCCGTCTGGCCGCCAGAGTTGCTCAGGACCGCCAGAATCACGGCGCCCGCGCTCAGACCGGGGTCTCGCCGCCGCCCTGGTTCTTCTCGTCATCGCCGGATTCGGCGTCGCCCGGCTTGGCGTCACCCGGCTCGGTGTCGCCCGACTTGGCGTCGTCCGAGTTCTCCTCTTCGGAGAAATCGTCACCGGCCAGCAGGCGGCTCAGTGCTTCATCGAACTCATCCGCCACGGGCTCCTCGCCGCGCGCTCGGGCCTGCAGTCGCTCGATCAGCGCGGTCGGGTCGTCGATGTCGGCAGCGGTCGGCTGAAGATCCGGGTAGTCCCAGAGCGAATCGCGGGCGGCGATGCCGACGGCATCCGTCACCTTCTGCCACATCGCGGATGCTTCGCGCATGCGGCGCGGGCGCAGCTTGAGCCCCACCAGCGCACCGAGCGCGTCTTCGGCCGGCCCGCCGACCGCGCGACGGCGTCGGGCGGCCTCGGCCAGCCGCACGCTGTCGGGCAGTCGCGAAGTGGCCTCGGCGGTGACGACATCCACCCAGCCGTCGACCATGGCGATGATGTTCTCCAGACGGGAGAGCGCCTCGCGCTGCGCCTCAGTCTGCGCGGGCAGCAGAGCGCCGCCCTCGATCGCCGCACGCAGCTCTTCGGGGTTCGAGGGATCGAGGCGACTCGCGACGTCTTCGAGCGCCTCGACGTCGACGGTCACGCCGCGGGCGAAGTCGGTGATCTGCGACATGACATGCAGGTGCAGCCACTTCGCGTGCCGGTACACACGCGCGTACGCCAGCTCGCGGGTCGCGAGATACAGAAGGATCTGATCCTCTGGGATCTCGAGACCCTCACCGAACGCCGTGATGTTCTGGGGGATCAGAGCGGCCGTGCCGGCCGGAAGCACCGGGATGCCGACATCACCGCCGGAGACCACCTCGAGCGAGAGATTGCCGAGCACCTGCCCGAACTGCGCCGCGAACACCGAGGAGCCGAGCCCTCGCATGAGCTGGCCGGCGCCTTGGATGGCCTCGCGCATGTCGTCGGGCACCTGGGTGTCGAGCGCGCTGGTGAGGGCATCCGCGATGCTGGTGGAGACGGGGCCGGCGATCTCCTTCCACACCGGAAGGGTCTTCTCGACCCATTCGCCGCGCGTCATCGCCTGCGGATTCTCGGCGAGCTCCGAGATCGTGGTCGCCTCGCCCAGCCAGAGATTCGCCAGTGCGAACGAGTCCACGAGGGAGTGGCGCGAGCCGTCGGTGATGCCCTGCCCTTCGCGGTTCGCGATGTGCAGCGCCTGGCGCAGGGTGTTCTCCCACGGGTCGCCGCCGAACGCGCCCTGCAGCTGGCGCATGAGGCCCGCCATCATCGCGGGATCGATCTCGAGGCCGTCCGCGCCGCCGAGGGCGTTCTGCAGCGCGCTCAGGTCGAAGTCTCCGACGCCCGCGCCGGACATCATCTTCCGGAGGAACTCCTGGAAGTCCTCGGGGTTGGGGTCGTTGTCTGCCATGTCGGTCGCCTCTCAGCACGTCGCTAGCCGTGACATCTACGCTAGTTGCAGGATTCTGCACGCGACCCCGACGCGGGCAGATCGCTGTACGCCGGTCGCGAACGACGGAGGATCCACTTGGCTCACGCGCGCACACCCAGGGTCGGCCTGGGCGTCTGGGCACTGATCGTCGCGCTCGTCGCACTGGTCGTGCTGACCTTCCTGCCGACGCCGTATGTGATCCAGCGCCCAGGGCCGGTCTACGACACGCTCGGCACTGCCAAGGGCGAGGACGGCGAGGAGGTGCCGCTCATCGCGATCGACGGCGCAGAGACGTTCGAGACCGGTGGCAGCCTCAACCTGCTGACCGTGCAGGTCGTCGGAAACCGGGAGCGCACGCCCTCATGGTTCGAGCTGGCGCTCGCCTGGATGGACTCGTCGCGCGCAGTCGTCCCGATCGACGCGGTGTTCCCCGAGGGAGTCACGAGTGAGGATCGCGACGAGCGAAACGCCGCGCTGATGGTCGACTCGCAGCACGAGGCGACCGCAGCCGCGCTGAACGAACTCGGCTACGACACCGGCGCCGAGGTCACGGTGGTGGAAGCGATCGAGGACTCGCCCGCAGCCGGCGTTCTCGAAGAGAACGACGTCATCACGGAGATCGACGGTACGAAGGTCACCGGCGCAGCCGAGCTGCGAGCCGCCATCCAGGATGCTGAAGGCGACGCGGTCGAACTCACCGTGCTCCGTGGCGGAGACCAGCAGATCGGGGTCGAGATCACTCCGGAGCTCGACACCACCGACGGCGTCGACACCTGGTTCATCGGCGTGACGCTCACGACTCAGTACGACTTCCCGATCGACGTGACGATCCAGCTCGACAACGTGGGCGGTCCCAGCGCCGGCATGATGTTCGCGCTCGGCATCGTCGATGAGCTCACCCCGGGGGAGATGACCGGCGGCAACGACATCGCGGGCACCGGGACGATCGACGCCGCGGGCGCGGTCGGCCCGATCGGCGGCATCCGCCAGAAGCTGTACGGCGCCGTCGACGCCGGTGCCGACTACTTCCTCGCCCCTGCGTCGAACTGCGACGAGGTCGTCGGGCACGTCCCCGACGGGCTGCAGGTGATCAGCACCTCGACGCTCGAGGAGTCGCTCGACGCGCTCGAGGTGATCGCGAACGGGGGCGACGTCGACGCGCTGCCCACATGCACGGCATCCGCGTCCTGACCCTGCCGGCATCCGCTCCCTGACCCTGCCGGCATCCGCTCCCTGAGCCTGTCGAAGGGATTGCGCTGAGAGCGGACCGTGACCTCACCGTCATCACAGGCACAGCCCGCTCACCGAGAGCGTGCATAGGATGGAAGGGTGACCACGACCTCGGCGCCGAATCCGGCCACGCCCCGTACCTCCCGACGAATCATCACGATCTCGCTGGTGATCATCGCAGCGATAATCGCTGCGTTCTTCGTCTTCGCCGCGCTCTACACGGACTTCCTCTGGTTCGACCAGTTGCAGTTCGCGAACGTCCTCACCACGCAGTGGCTCGCCACCGCGGTGATGTTCGTGGTGGGGTTCCTCGCGATGGCGGTGCCGCTGTTCATCGTGATCCAACTGGCATACCGGCTGCGCCCGGTCTACGTGCGACTGAGCTCGCAGCTCGACCGCTACCAGGAGGTCATCGAGCCGCTGCGCCGCCTGGCGATGTGGGGCATGCCCATCTTCTTCGGCCTGTTCGCCGGCTTCGCCGCCGCAGGCAACTGGGAGACGGTCTGGCTCTGGTTCAACGGAGGTGCGACCGGTGAGGTCGACCCGCAGTTCGGCATGGACACCGGGTTCTACCTGTTCGCGATGCCCTTCTACTCGATCCTGCTGGCGTTCGTGTCAGCGGTGATCCTTTTGTCGCTGATCGTCACAGCCCTCGTGTCGTATCTCTACGGCTCGGTGCGCATCGGCCAGGGCGAGCTGCGTATCTCGAAGCCGGCTCGCATCCAGCTGGCCGTGCTCGCGGGGCTCTACCTGCTCGTCCAGGCAGCGAGCCTCTGGCTCGACCGCTACAAGACGCTCGTCACCGAAGAAGATCGCATCACCGGCGCGGCGTACACGAGCGTCAACGCGACGATCCCCGGCATGGCGATCCTCGCCATCCTCGCTGCGCTCGTCGCGATCCTGTTCTTCGTCACGGCGGTCATCGGCCGCTGGCGCTTCCCGCTGGTGGCGACCGGTCTGCTGATCGTCGCATCGCTCGTCGTCGGCATCGGCTACCCCTGGGTGGTCGAGACCTTCCAGGTGAAGCCGAACCAGAACAGCTTCCAGGCCGAGTTCTACCAGCGCAACATCGACGGCACCAAGGACGCCTACGACATCGCCGACCTCGAGGTGACTCCGTTCAAGGCGGAGACCACCGCCGAGGCGGGGCAGCTGCGCAATGACGCCGAGACCACGGCATCCATCCGCATCCTCGACCCGAGCATCATCAGCCCGACGGTGCAGCAGCTCGAGCAGTTCCGCAACTACTACCAGTTCCAGGAGACGCTCGACGTCGACCGCTACAACATCGACGGCGAGATGCAGGACACCGTAGTGGCGGTGCGCGAGCTCAACGTCGACAAGCTCGGCGACAGCAACAGCTGGAACAACCGCACCGCGGTCTACACTCACGGCTATGGCCTCGTGGCCGCTGCCGGAAACCAGCGCACGAGCGAGGGTGAGCCGGTGTTCCTCGAGCGCGGCATCCCGTCCTCCGGATTCCTGACCGAAGGCGAGGAGTACGAGCCGCGCGTGTACTTCGGTGAGAACTCACCGCTGTACTCGATCGTGGGCGCGCCGGAGGGCACCGACCCGGTCGAGATCGACTATCCGCGTGGCAAGGACGGCGCGAACGAGACGAAGAACACCTTCGATGGCGACGGAGGCCCGAGCGTCGGCAACACGCTGAACAAGCTGCTGTACGCGCTGAAGTTCCAGGAGGCGGAGATCCTGTTCTCCGACCTCGTGAATGATGAATCCCAGATCCTGTACGACCGGGACCCGATCTCCCGCGTGCAGAAGGTCGCTCCGTACCTCGAACTCGACAGCGACCCGTACCCGAGCGTCGTCGACGGTCGAGTTGTCTGGATCGTCGACGGCTACACGACCAGCTCGACGTACCCGTACTCGACGAGCGTGAGCCTGTCGGATGCGATCGCCGATTCGAACACGGCAGCGCCGAACTTCGCGATCGACGACATCAACTACATCCGCAACTCGGTCAAGGCCACCGTCGACGCGTACGACGGCTCGGTGACCCTGTACGCATGGGACGACGAGGACCCGATCCTCAAGGCTTGGCAGAAGGTCTACCCCGCGACCGTCGAGCCGATCAGCGAGATGTCGGCCGACCTCATGAGCCACGTGCGCTACCCGACCGATCTGTTCAAGGTGCAGCGCGAGATCCTCGGTGTCTACCACGTCGACACCGCCGGATCCTTCGCGCAGCAGGACAACCGCTGGCAGACGCCGAACGACCCGCGCAACGACAACCAGCTGCAGCCGCCGTACTACCTGTCGATGCAGATGCCTGGGCAGGATTCGCCGCGCTTCTCGATGTTCTCGACGTTCATCCCGGCGTCCTCTCAGGGGACGACGAGTCGTAACGTCCTGATGGGCTATCTCGCGGTCGATTCGGATGCTGGCGCGACTGCCGGCGAGAAGGCAGACGGCTACGGTCAGTTGCGGATGCTGGAGATCGATGCGGACACGACTGTGCCCGGTCCAGGTCAGGTGCAGAACACGTTCGACTCCGACACGACCATCGCCGACAAGCTCAACGTGCTGACCCTGGGCAAGTCCGAGGTCAAGTACGGCAACCTGCTGACGCTGCCCGTCGGCGGCGGTCTGCTCTATGTGCAGCCGGTGTACGTGCAGTCGTCCGAGGGAACTCAGCTGCCGCTGCTGCAGAAGGTGCTGGTCACGTTCGGTGACAGCATCGCCTTCGAAGACACGCTCACTGCGGCGCTTGACGTCATCTTCGGCGGCGACTCCGGCGCGAGCGGCGGAGACGAAGAGGTCGAGCCCGTCGACCCCGGTGACGGCACGAACCCTCCGGACGAGGGCACGACCGATCCTGATGAGGGCACGACGACGCCGCCGGCCGACGCGGATGCACGTGAGACGGCTCTTGCCGCCGCACAGCAGGCGCTGACCGACCGCGACGCGGCGCTGAAGTCGGGCGACCTCACGGCGTTCGCCGAGGCCGACAAGCGCCTCACCGCCGCGATCACCGATCTGCTGGCTCTGGAGTCCGCCGAGTAAGAACCGCGTACAGCAGAACGGGCGTCCCGCGAGGGGCGCCCGTTCTCGTACATACGGGGCCCGTTCTCTCACACCGCTCCGGGCGTCTACCTCGACCGGCGCATCCCGCGAGCGATGCCGGGAGAGTTTCGGGGGTAAAACTCGATCTGAACCCCGGAAACTCTTCTCGCATCAGCCCTGGGCGCTCGCGCAGGGGAATGCGAAAGGCCCCTGATCGGGATTTCTCCAGATCAGGGGCCTTTCTTGTGTCGCTTCTCGTTGCGGGGACAGGATTTGAACCTGCGACCTCCGGGTTATGAGCCCGGCGAGCTACCGAACTGCTCCACCCCGCGGCACGTCTACTAGCCTAACACGGGTTTCGGAGCTGGTTAACCACGGGCAAACTGCGCGAGGATGGAGACATGTCCGAGACCGCCGCACTCACCGTCGCCGTCTGCCAGTTCAGCCCGACAGCCTCACGGGCGGACAACCGCGCCCGCATCGCGGAGTTGACGGCGGATGCCGCGGTCAGGGGAGCGCGCCTGGTGGTGTTCCCCGAATACTCCAGTTACTTCGTCGACCCGATGGATGCGACCCTGGTCGCGAATTCCGAATCTCTCGACGGCGATTTCGTCGGTGCGCTGCAGGCGACGGCATCCGCTCACGACGTGACGATCATCGCCGGCCTGGTGGAATCGGCGGGGGATCGGGTGCGCAACACGCTCGTCGCCATGGATGCCGCCGGCCTGCGTGCGGCGTACCGCAAACAGCATCTGTACGACGCCTTCGGGCAGACCGAGTCGGACTGGATCGAGGCCGGGGAGCTCGGCGCCCCGGAGACGCTCGACGTCGGCGGACTGCGCATCGCGATGATGACCTGTTACGACCTGCGCTTCCCCGAGGTCGCTCGCACGCTCGTCGATGTCGGAGCCGACGTCATCGTCGTTCCGGCGGAATGGGTGCGCGGCCCGCTCAAGGAGCATCACTGGACCACGCTGCTCGCAGCGCGCGCGATCGAGAACACGGTCTACGTCGTCTCCGCCGATCACCCGACGCCCATCGGAGTGGGGCACTCGCAGATCGTCGATCCGCAGGGTGTGGTGATCGCAGGAGTGGGCACCGCCGAGGGCATCGCCGTGGCAGAGCTCACGAAGGATGCCGTCACCCGTGTCCGTGAGGTTAACCCGGTTCTGCGGCTGCGCCGCTACGGCGTCGTCCCGCGCTGAGTCGATTTCGACGCGCTGCGCTCGCTCAATCCGTTTCGTCTCGCTTCGCTCGCTCAACGCACCGCAGATGTTCGTCAACGCCCAGCTCGCGTCTGCGGGGCGTTGAGCAAGGGAGCGCAGCGACCGCGACGAAACGGGTTGAGCGAGCCGCAGGCGAGTCGAAACCTCACCCGGGCCGTCAGAACGTCGCGGCAGCCAACCGCTGCGCAGCTTCCTCGAGCACCTCGACGCGCTTGCAGGCGGCGAATCGCACGAGCCCGGCGTAGTCGCCGCGGTGCTCCTCGCTCACGAACGCCTCCAATGGGATCGCGACCACGCCGGCCGTGTCCGGCAGCGCCCGACAGAAGGCCATCGAATCCGCCCCGCCTAGTGCTGACGCGCCTGCGACCGTGAAGTATCCGCCCTGCGGTGCGATCACTTCGAATCCGGCATCACGAAGGCCCGCCCCGAGAATCTCGTGCTTGCGCGCAAGGGTGGCAGCGGCATCCGCGAAGAAGGTGTCCGGCAAGCGCAGGCCGACGGCGATCGCCGGCTGGAATGCCGATCCGTTCACGTACGTGAGGTACTGCTTGACGGTCAGCACGGCGGTGATCAGATCGGCGGGACCGTGGATCCAGCCGATCTTCCATCCGGTCGCCGAGAACGTCTTGCCTCCGGACGAGATCGTCAGCGTGCGCTCCGCGGCCCCCGGCAGCGTGGCGATCGGCACGTGGGGCGCGGTGAACGTGAGGTGCTCGTACACCTCGTCGGTGACGATGACCGCATCGTGCAGGTGCGCGAGGCGGATGATCTCGGCCTTCACCTCCGGCGAGAACACCACCCCGGTCGGATTGTGCGGGTCGTTCACGAGGATGAGCCGCGTGCGGTCGGTGACGGATGCTGCGAGCACCTCGAGGTCCGGCTGGAAATCCGGCAGGCGCAGGGGAACGGTGCGCAGCCGCGCACCGGCGAGAGCCACCGCTGCCGCGTACGAGTCGTAATACGGCTCGAACACGACGACCTCGTCGTCCGGGGAGTCGATCAACGCCAGCAGTGTCGCCGTCAGTGCTTCTGTCGCACCGGCGGTCACGATCACCTCTGTCGCGGGGTCCACCGAAAGCCCGTAGAAGCGGCGCTGGTGCTCGCTGATCGCCTCCAGAAGATCTGCGAATCCGCGCCCGGGCGGATACTGGTTCACGCCCTGCGAGATGGCGGCACGGGCGGCTTCGAGAACTTCGGCAGGGCCGTCCTCATCGGGGAATCCCTGCCCGAGGTTGATCGCGCCCGTTCTCATCGCGGACGCAGACATCTCTGCGAAGATGGTGGGCGCGACGGCGCCGTCGGGAGACAGCAGGCCGGCCCCTGCCGCGGTGCGCCGCCAGGCGCCGGGAATACCACTCATGCAAACCAGGCTAAGGCCATAGCCGACACTCACCGCGGCCATATCGAACGCACAGCTACGAGCGGCAGTCTGAACTTGTTGAAGGAGCAGACCATGAACGAAGACAAGAACACCAACGAGTCCGCGTCACCCGAGCAGCCTGCGCCGCAGGAGCGGGGCGGCAGTGGTGCCGGCCATGACATGCCGGCGGCGTTCGCGTCGTACCACGCGCCGACCTCTCAGGGGCCCCAGGCGCCCGGTGCCGCGTTCGGCATCTCCACACCTGCCACGGGCGTTCCGGCCGCCGCGGAGGGCGCTGCGGTGCAGACCGTGACGAAGACCAAGGAGAAGAAGCCGTTCGGCGCAGGCAAGGTGGCCGCACTCATCGTCGCAGCCTCGCTCGTCGGAGGCGCAGCCGGACTCGGCGGCAGCTACCTCGGCAACAACCTCTGGTCGCAACCGGTCGGCTCCACTGCGACCGGGACCGGCACGATCACCGTGAACAACCCGGGTTCCGTGAACGAGACCACCGCGATCGCGACCACCGTGCTGCCCTCCGTCGTCACGCTCGAGGTCGCGGGCCAGGAAGGATCGGGCAGCGGCTCAGGCGTCGTGCTCAGCAAGGACGGCTACGTGCTCACGAACACGCACGTCGTCACCCTCGGCGGCGCGGCCGCGGATCCCGCCATCAGGGTGACGGGCTCCGACGGTCAGATCTACGACGCCACGATCGTCGGCACCGACCCGATCTACGACCTCGCGGTCATCAAGCTCGAGGGCGCGGAAGACCTGACACCGATCGAGTTCGCGGATTCGTCCGAGCTCAACGTCGGCTCCACGGCGGTCGCCGTCGGTGCACCTCTCGGACTTTCGAACTCGGTCACCACCGGCATCGTCAGTGCGCTGAACCGCAGCATCCAGATCGCATCGTCCGCCCTTCCGGACTCGGCGGATCAGGACAGCCAGGACGACGGCGGCGACTCCGGTCAGGAGGGCGGTCCGTTCCAGTTCGACCTTCCGGGCACCAAGACCCAGAACGCGACCGAGTCGATCTCGATCGCGGTGATCCAGACGGATGCCGCGATCAACCCCGGGAACTCGGGTGGTGCGCTCGTCGACAGCGAGGGCAAGCTCATCGGCATCAACGTCGCCATCGCGACAGCCGGCAGTTCCGAGGAGTCCGGTTCGATCGGGGTCGGCTTCGCGATTCCGTCGAACGTCGCCAAGCGCATCTCCGAGGAGATCATCGAGGATGGCGCCGCGACGCACGGTCTGCTCGGCGCCTCTGTCAGAGACGCCTCCTCCGTGGAAGGATCCGAGGTGGCCGGCGCGTACATCGCCGACACTCCGGTGAGCGGCGGTGCGGCCGAGTCCGCGGGTCTGAGCGAGGGGGACATCGTCACCACCTTCAACGGCGCACCGATCGCGAGTGCCACCGACCTCACCGCCCAGGTGCGTGCAGCAGCGGCCGGCAGTGATGCGAAGCTCACATATGTCCGCGACGGCAAGTCGTACGACATCGACGTGAAACTGGGAGAGCTCAGCCTCTGACGCCACCCGTTTCCCAGAGAAGGACGCCACCCCGCGATAGGCTCGCGGGGTGGCGTCCTTCTCCTTCGGCTCCGGCAATGCGGCCAAGCTTCTTCGCATCCCGTTGTATGCCGTCGGCGGAATAGGCGCTGCCATCGTGCCCCGCGGGCAGCGCTGGGTGTTCGGCTGCGGCGCGGGCATCGGCGACGGCGCGCTGGCGCTGTGGACGCTCGCGACGGCCGAGGGGCACGACGCCGTCTGGCTCGTCTCCTCTCTTCGCGAACGAGCGGATGCCGCGGCCCTCGGCATCCCCACGATCTCGAAGTCGTCGCTGCGGGGCTGGTGGGCCACCGCACGAGCCGGCGTCCTCGTCGTGACACATGGTCTCGGTGACGTGAACCGGTACGCCGTCTCAGGCGGCTTCGTCGTACAGCTGTGGCACGGCATCCCGCTCAAGCGCATCGGGCTCGACTCGCCCGCGACCACGCAGGTTCCGAACGTTCCAGGCGCCGGCCTCCTTCGCCGTCTGGTCGGCCTGCTGTACCGCCGCACCGCACAGCGCATCCGCGTGCTGCCTGCGGCATCCGATCGCTCGCGGGGCCGGCTCGAATCCGCGTTCGCACTGGGCGATGCGCGCGTCGTCGTCACCGGCGAGCCGCGCGTGGACGTGCTGTCGACCGGCACCGACGAAGAGCGGCGGCAGACGGCATCCGCTCTGCTCGACGCCGCATCCGGCCCGCTACCCGAGGGCGCCCGCGCACTCCTGTACGCACCGACCTGGCGCGACGGCGGCGATGACGTCGCCGTGCCGACCGCCTCGGAGTGGGTACGCATCATCGCGCTGCTCGAGTCGCAGAACGCCGTGCTCTTCATCCGCTCCCATCCGCTGGGAGCCGGCGCGTATCAGCCGCCGCTGCCGAGCGCCCGAGTGCGGATGCTGGGATCCGACCTCGTCTCCGACATCACTCCCGCGCTGGCGGGGTTCGACACGCTCATCACCGACTACTCGTCGCTGGCCTACGACGTGGGGCTTCTGGCGATGCCGGTGCTGTATCTCGCACCGGATGCCGCGGACTACGCCCGCACGCGCGGTTTCTACGGGCGGTACGAAGACGTCGCCGGTGTTGACGCGGCGACGGACTGGACCGAGTTGCTCGAGCAGCTCGGCGCCCTGCTCGCGGACCCCGATGCGTTCGCCGCGCGTTCCACGCGATCCAGTACGCTCAGCGCACAGATGCACGCATACCGCGACGGACGCAACAGCCGCCGGGTGTACCAGGCGATCCGCCAGCGGGGAATCCCCGCGCCGAAGGGAGCACGATGACGACTGCCCGGATCGATGAGCAGGCGGAGACGCTGGTCATCGCAGGCACGGGGCCGAAGCCGACCACGGCGACGCTCGAAGGGCCGCGGGCGCGTGCGGTGGGCAGGATCACCGGTGGGGGCAAGACCTGGAAGGCGATCATTCCGCTTCGCAGCATCCGCTGGGGGAGTGAAGAGCTGCCGTTGCCATCGGGATCGTACGCGCTGAGCGTCGCCGGCGTCGATCTCGATGACGTCGAGATCGGCCCTTCGCTGCTCGCGAGCATCCGGATAGCACTGCACGGCGCCCATGTCGAGATCGCCGCTCCGCTCGCGTTGATCCATGAGACGAGCGAGGGGCAGTCGACGCTGGAGGAGCGCTACGTCGCTCAGTCCGGCGGCGACGAGAACGCCGTGTTCTTCGAGAGCTTCTACGGGCAGAGCGTCGGCTGCAACCCGCGGGCGATCGACCGCGAGCTCGCGGCACGCGCCCCGAACGTCACCAGGTACTGGAGCGTCGTCGACATGTCGATCGCCGTCCCGGAGGGCGCGATCGCCGTGGTCGAGGGAAGTCCCGAGTGGTGGCGCGCGCGGGGAGCAGCACGGCTGCTCATCGTGAACGACTGGATGCGGCGCCGCTTCGCGCGCAAGGCGGGCCAGAAGGTGCTGCAGACGTGGCACGGCACTCCGCTGAAGCGTCTCGCGCTGCACCGGCGCGGGTTCGACCCCAGGCGCATGGCCGCAGTCGTGAAGGAATCGCGCCGTTGGGATGTGCTGCTCGCGCAGAACACCTACTCCGAACGGATCCTGAAGAAGGCGTACGCGTTCTTCGGCAAGCCGATCTGGACCGACGGCTACCCGCGCAACGACGTGCTCACGACGGACGACGGATCGGCGACGCGAAGGGCGCTGGGCGTCGGTCCCGACGAGCGGGTGCTGCTGTACGCGCCGACCTGGCGCGACGACCGCAGCGAGATCGTCGATTTCGTCGACTCGCAGCTGCTCGCAGAGCAGACGGATGCTGTGGTGCTGGTGCGCGGACACTCGCGTACCCTGCGCCCTGGGCGCGACCAGTCCGGGGCTCGGGTGATCGACGTGACCGGCTATCCGGACACGGCCCGGCTGCTGCTGGTCGCCGACGCACTCATCACCGACTACTCCTCGGTCATGTTCGACTACAGCGTGACCGGCAAGCCGATGTACTTCATGGTTCCCGACCTGGACCACTATCGCGGTGAGCTGCGCGGTTTCTACTTCGATCTCGCCGAACGCGCGCCTGGGCCGTTGGTCACGACGCAGGACGAGCTCGCCGATGCCCTCATGGACGAATCGCTGCCCGGATTCTTCGCCGAGCGGTACGCCGCGTGGCGCAGGCAGTTCAATTCGCTCGACGACGGGCATGCTGCGGAGCGTGTGGTCTCGCGGCTGCTGGATCTCGGTTTCGTCGACGCGTGACACGCCGCACCTATGGCAGCGGCGTGTTCTGCGTACCGAGGCGCGAGGCGTCGACGGTGCCGCGGGCGCCGCGGAGCACACCGACGAGGAAGCCCGCCCCCCACGCCAGATGCATGGTCGGAAGCACCGCGAGTGTCCAGATGCGCTCGCGCGGGGTTCTGCCGCCTCCTGGGCGCAGTGCCATCGCGATGACGAGCAAGAGGTAGGCGACCAGGGGCAGATAGACGACGGATGCCACGATCGACCACGCGCCGCTCAGAATGCCGATCACCTGGAGTACCGCCGCGATCAGGGCGAGTACGACGTTGAGCACCAGTGCCGGCGGCGCGAAGAATCGCAGGCCGTTGCTGCGCCCGTAGCGCCGGACGAGTTCGCCTCGCCAGGCGCCGGTGGCACGGAACTGACGCGCCAGACGCCACCAGCTCTCGCGAGGCCAGTAGGTCACTGACAGTTGCGGATCGAGCCACACCCTGTGCCCGGCCTGTCTGATGCGCAGGTTCAGTTCCCAGTCCTCACCGCGACGGATCGATTCGTCGAAGAGCCCGACCTCCTCGAGGACGTCGCGGCGCATGACCCCGAGGTACGCGGATTCGGCTTCGCCCTCGTGAGCGGTGCCGTGGTAGGCGCCGCCGCCGAGTCCGATGGGAGAGTTGTAGGCGCGGGCCACAGCCGTCTGGAACGGGGTTCGTCCGTCGGCCCGCATCACACCGCCGACATTGGCGGCACCGGTACGGCGAAGGGTCGCGAGCGCACGGTGCGCGTAGCCGGGGGAGAGCTCCGAGTGCGCGTCGACCCTGACGATCGTCGGGAAGCGGCTGGCACGGATCGCGGCGTTGAGACCGACGGGGATGTGCGCATCGGGGTTGTCGACCAGGCGGATGCGCTCGTCATGCGCGGCGAGGCGCTGCGCGAGTTCGGTCGTCCCGTCGGTCGAGGGCCCGAGTGCGAGGACGAGCTCCGCGGGGCCCTCCAGTTCCTGCTCGAGCACCGAGGCGACGGCGTGCTCGAGGTAGGCGCGTTCGTTCAGCACGGGCATGACGAACGACACGCCGTTCGAAGGCGTTGCCGAATCGTTCTCTGCCACCCCCCGATCATGTCATGGCGAGGTGACGCCGCCTGCGTACTCTTGTCATGTGGGTGCTGTAAAAGATGTCAAGAAGGCGTATCGCCTGCTGCGCAAGGCCGTGCGCTCGCGCATGGCGGTGCAGCGCGTCAGACGCACCCTCGAGGCGATGCCTCCGCACCCGGAGCAGCACTACAAGATCGCGGTGTACTTCGCCGACGGTGCGGTGAACATGTACCAGATGCGCCAGTGGTACCGCCCGCTCGCCGAACTCGACAAGCTCTGGCCGGTGGTCGTTCTCGCGCGCAACCCGATCGGAGCGGAGAAGCTCATCGCGGAGGACGCGCCGCCGGTGGCGTTCGTGCCGACCGTGCGCGATCTCGAGCGCTTCATCCGCGACCAGGACATCCGCATCGTGCTGTACGTGAACCAGAACACGCGAAACTTCCAGATGTTCCGCTACGGCCGACGCTGGCACGTGTTCATCAATCACGGCGAGTCCGACAAGATGTACATGACGACGAACCAGTACAAGGCCTACGACTACGCACTGGTCGCCGGCCAGGCCGCGCGTGATCGTCTGTCCCGCACGCTCTGGGACTACGACGTCGACCGCCGCACGATCGAGATCGGGCGTCCGCAGGCCGATCACTTCTCGGGCACGCTGCCCTACTCGCCCGATGAGCGCGTCGTCGTGCTGTACGCCCCGACGTGGGAGGGCGATCGCCCCAGCGCGCACTATGGATCGATCGTCACTCACGGCGAGACTCTCGTCGGCGCACTGCTGGCGACCGGAACGCACCGTGTCGTCTATCGTCCTCACCCGCGCAGCGGCGTCGTCGACGACGAGTACGGTGCCGCACACCGACGAATCATCGCGGCGATCGCTGCGGCGAACAATGCGGACCCCCGCGCACAGCACGTCTACGACGACGGTCCAGAGCTCGGCTGGCAGCTCGCCTCCGCCGACGTCGCGATCGTCGACATCTCGGCGATGGTCTACGACCGTCTCGCGGCCGGCAAGCCCCTCATGATCACCCGCCCGGTCGACGAGCGCGCGTCAGTCGACACCGGCGGGTATCTCTCCGACTGTGAGTGGCTGAGCGCGGATGCCGCGGCCGACGTCGTGCGCGAAGTCGAACGCGTCCGAGGCGACGAGGACGCCATCAAGAAGCTGCGCATGTGGGTGCAGCGTTATTTCGGCGACACGACGCCGGGCGTCGCCACCACGAAGTTCCACGCCGCGATCGCTCAGCTGATGGCCGAGTGGGACGAGTGGCAGATCCGCGAGATGGGCACGATCAAGTCCGACGAGGACGACGACGACGAAGAGGACAAGGACGAAGAGCTCCACGGTTGAGCCCGGGAGAACCTCTTTCGAAAGCGGGCCCGACTTAGCTAAGCTATGACCATGACCCAGATGAACATGCACGAAGCGAAGAGTCAGCTCTCTTCGCTGATCGCACGCGTTCTCGAAGGCGAGAAGGTCACGATCGCGCGTGCGGGCCGACCGCTTGTGGACATCGTCCCTCACCGTGAGCTCACTGTCGTCTATGGACTCGCGGCAGACGAACTCGAGCATGATCCGTCGTTGTTCGACGGCGTGGACGAAGAGATGAACGAGCTGTTCTACGGACGACGCAGCTGATGCTGCTCGATACCAACGCGCTGATCTGGCTGGTGCACGACAGCCCTCGACTCGGTCAGGAGAGCCGCAGGCTCATAGATGTCGCGACTCAGGTGCACTACTCGTCGGTATCCGTCACCGAGATCACGATCAAACATATGTTGGGTCGTATGTCGCTGCCAGGAGGCGAGGCGTTCCCTGAGATCTTCCGGTCGTCGGGACTCGCCGAGCTCCCACTCCTTGCTTCACACGCCGGCGCCCTGCTGGGGTTCGAATCTCTCCTCAGGCATGATCCGTTCGATCGGCTTCTGCTCGCTCAGGCGAAGCAGGAACGGTTCACCTTCTTGACCAGCGACGCGACCCTGCTCGGGTTGGACGAAGACTGGATCAAGGACGCGCGACTCTGATGGCGGACGCTCCCGCTCCGTAGACTGACCACTATGCAGTACCCAGAGACTGAAGCCGTCGCATCCCGTTTCGAGGCGATCGACGAATCCGCATCGACGAATGCGGCATTGCGCGTGCTCTCGTCGGACACCGAGGCGTGGCCGCACCTGTCGGTGCTCCTCACCGACAACCAGACGGCCGGACGGGGGAGGCTCGATCGATCGTGGGTGTCGCCGGCCGGTTCGGCTCTGGCGATCTCGGTTCTGTTGCGAGAACTGCCCTCCTCGCCCGAGGCGATGGGATGGATCCCTCTCATCGCCGGAGTGGCGATGGCACAGGCCGTCTCCGCACAGCTCCCTGGTCACGACGTCGGCGTGAAGTGGCCGAACGACGTCCTGGTCGACGGGCGCAAGATCAGCGGCATCCTGGCCGAATCGACCGGCGGCGCCGTCGTCGTCGGCGCCGGTGTCAATACTGCGATGACCGAGAAGCAGCTCCCGGTTCCCACTGCGACGTCGTTCGCCGTCCTGGGCGAGAGTGCCGACGCCGATCTGCTCGTCGCCGCATACGTCGGACGGCTGGGCGATCTCGTCGCGTCGCTCGTCACGTGGGGAGATGCCGTGCGCAGCGGCGTGCATGCCGCGGTCTCCGCCCGATGCGCCAGCCTCGGCCGAGAGGTCGACGTCTCGCTTCCCGACGGCACGGTCCTGCACGGCACCGCGCTGCGTCTGGAGTCGGACGGCCGACTCTGCGTCCGCAGCGACGGCATCGAGCACCTGATCGCGGCCGGCGACGTCGTGCACGCGCGCCTGAAGTGAGTGGGCATCCGGCCGGCCGGGCAGGACACGCCGACCGCTGGCGGGCGATGTCCGACACGCCAGGCACAATGGAGGGGTGACCCAGCCCGTGACACTCGGAGGGCGGCCGATGATGCCGCCGCCAGGCGCACCCGCCGAAGAGCTTCTCATCGCGCGGTTCCGCAGTCACGCGCGGCGACTGTTCTGGTCGGCCCTGCTGCTCATCGCGGTGGCAGGCGCCACCGGGTTCTTCTACGGGAACCTTCCCGCCGGTTTCGAGAACTGGATGCTGATCGCCGCAGCCGCCGCGCTGGTCCTGTTCGGCGTGCTGATTCCGTTCCTCGTCTGGGCCTCGCGCAGTTACGCCGTCACCACGAGGCGCGTGGTCGTGCGCGAGGGGATGGGCGCGCGGCGGAGTCGTGAGATGTCCCACGTGCGCGGATACTCGATCGGCGTGCGGCGGGGCATCGTGCAGCGCATGTGGGGTGCGGGAACCATCACACTGTCCAACGGGGTCGACACCCCGCTGCGTCTCGCGAACGTGCCGAACGTCACGCTGGTGCACGAGGCGCTGGCGGATCAGATCGAGGTGAACCAGATCCTCGCTCACCGCGACGCGCAGTCGATGTCCGATCCCGACTCCGACCACTGACCCTGCGGGTCGTTGAGCGAGGCGAAGCCGAGACGAAACGCGTTGAGCGCACCCTCCTTTCCGGGTCGTTGAGCGCACCCCTCCTTTGCGGGTCGTTGAGCGAGGCGAAGCCGAGACGAAACGTGTTGAGCGAGCGTCAGCGAGTCGAAACGTCCTCCCCATATGCGAGAGAATGGCCACGACGAACGGAGATCTCGATGGCGTTGCGTGTAGGAGTGATCGGCGGCGGACAGCTGGCCAGGATGATGATCGCTCCGGCGGTGGAGCTGGGGCTCGACATCCGGGTGCTGGCCGAGTCCGAAGGGATGTCGGCGCAGCTGGCGGCGACCGCTGTGGGCGATTACCGTGACCTCGACACCGTGCGAGCGTTCGTCAACGACGTCGACGTCGTCACGTTCGATCACGAGCACGTCCCTCAGGACGTGCTGAAAGCGCTCGTCGCGGAAGGCGTCGCGGTGCATCCGGGTCCTGATGCCCTGCAGTACGCGCAGGACAAGCTCGTCATGCGTGCGCGCCTCGCCGAGCTCGGTGTGCCGCAGCCGGATTGGTCCGCCGTGCGCGACACCGCCGAGCTGCAGACGTTCCTCGACGACCACGGCGGCAAGGCCGTCGTGAAGACCCCGCGTGGCGGCTACGACGGCAAGGGAGTGCGCGTCGTGCGCGCTGCTGAGGACGCTGCCGACTGGTTGGACGCCCTGACGGCCGACGCGGCGACCGGCGCAGGCGATGCACTGCTCGTGGAAGAGCTGGTGTCGTTCACTCGCGAGCTCGCTCAGCAGGTCGCGCGCCGGCCGAGCGGACAGGTGGTCGCATATCCCGTCGTGGAGACCGTGCAGCGCGACGGGGTGTGTGCAGAGGTCTTCGCACCGGCACCGGGCGCGAGTGAGCGGCTGGCCGTGGTCGCCGAGGCGATCGGGCGGCAGATCGCAGACGGACTGGGCGTCACCGGGATGCTGGCGGTCGAGCTCTTCGAGACCGACGATGAGCGCATCCTGGTCAACGAGCTGGCGATGCGCCCGCACAACAGCGGCCACTGGAGCCAGGACGGAGCCGTCACCGGCCAGTTCGAGCAGCACCTGCGCGCGGTCGCCGATCTTCCATTGGGCGATACGTCGCCTCGCGCACGGTGGGCGGCGATGGTCAACATCCTCGGCGGCCCGGCAGAAGGCGCGTTCGAGGACCGCTTCGATGCCGCGATGTCCGAGCATCCTTCGGCGAAGATCCACACGTACGGCAAGGCGGCGCGACCCGGGCGCAAGGTCGGTCACGTGAACGTCGTGGGCGATGACCTCGACGACGTCGTCTACACCGCGCGGGCCGCAGCCGCCCATTTCGCCTGACCCTTCGACAGGCTCAGGGACCGGCTCGACAGGCTCAGGGGCCGGCGAAGGGCGCGCCGTTCAGCCGAACCAGGGGAGCGGAAAGTACCCTGGGGAGGTGACTGAGCCACTGCACTCTTCTGCCGCGCCCGTCGTCGGCGTCGTGATGGGATCCGACTCCGACTGGCGCGTGATGAGCGACGCTTCCCAGGCCCTCACCGAGTTCGGCATCGCGCACGAGGTCGAGGTCGTCTCGGCGCACCGCACGCCGGACAAGCTGATGCAGTACGCGCGCGAGGCGCGGGGCAGAGGGATCCGCGTCATCATCGCCGGCGCCGGGGGAGCAGCGCACCTGCCCGGCATGCTCGCATCGATGACTCCGCTGCCGGTCGTCGGGGTTCCTGTGCCGCTCGCATATCTCGACGGGATGGACTCGCTGCTCTCGATCGTGCAGATGCCCGCCGGCATCCCCGTCGCCACCGTGTCGATCGGCGGCGCTCGCAACGCCGGCATCCTCGCGGCACGCATCCTCGGCGCATCGGATGCCGCGCTGGCGGATCGGCTCGAGGAGTACGCTCGCACGCTCGAGTCGCAGGTCGCGGAGAAGAACGAACGGCTGAAGGACTCCCTGTGACGGTTGCCGCTCCCGGCGCGGCGATACGGAGCGGGCGCCGTCTGATCGAGCCCCGACCGCTGCGCAATCCCGACGCGGCCGATCCGGCCTTCATGGGTCGCCGTGGCTGGTGGCTGGTCGTGATGAACGTGCTGATCCCCGGTTCCGCGCAGGTGCTCGCCGGAGGCAACCGCAGACTCGGCCGTTTCGGCCTGGTGGCCACGCTGCTGAGCTGGTTCCTCATCGTGCTCGCTGTCGTCTCGGCGCTTTTCTGGCGTTCGGTGCTCATCTCGGTGGTCACGAACTGGTTCGTTCTGACGCTGCTCCAGGTGCTGTTCGTCGCCTACGCGGTGCTGTGGGTCGTGCTGACCTTCGACACACTGCGCCTCGTGCGCCTCGTCAAGATGCCGCAGGCTTCGCGTTTCGCGATTCCGGTCGTGGCGCTGATCATCGTGGGTCTTCTCGGCGGGGGTGCGGGCTACGCGGCTAGCGTCGCCGGTGCCAGTAAGGGCGCGATCGATGACATCTTCGGTCAGAGCGGACCGAGCGTCGAGCCCAGCGAAGGCTATTACAACATCCTGCTGCTCGGCGCGGACAGCGGCGACGGCCGCGACTCCATGCGCTTCGACAGCATCTCGGTGGTGTCCGTCAACGCCACGACAGGTGCGACGACGATCTTCGGCATCCCGCGCGAACTGCCGAATGCGCCGTTCAGCGAGGGAAGCCCGATGCAGGCGCTGTATCCTGGCGGCTTCGAAGGGCACGCGTCGCCGACCTGCGGGTGGGACGGGTGGATGAACCACATCCGCTACGCGGCCGAGGTCTGTCGTGACGATCAAGGCGCCGAGCTCTACCCGGATGCCGCAGCCCAGGGGTCAGCGCCCGGTATCGAGGCGACGAAGGATGCCGCGGAGGGCATCCTCGGGATCGAGATCCCGTACTACATCTTCATCGACATGAACGGCTTCGCCGCCATGATCGACGCCCTCGGAGGCGTCGACATCAACGTCACCGAGCGTCTGCCGAAGGGCGGTCCGCCGGAGGGCTGGACCGGCACAGACGTCAACGAGTGGGCGATCGGCTGGATCGAGCCTGGGCAGCAGCGCATGAATGGCGATACCGCCCAGTGGTACGCGCGATCGCGGTACACGACCAGCGACTGGGATCGCATGCAGCGCCAGCGTGAGCTGCAGATCGCGATCCTCGACCAGTTCACGCCCGAGAACGTGCTGACCCGCTTCAACGAGATCGCGTCCGCCGGCACTGTGCTCGTCGACACGGATCTGCCAAGGGACAAGCTGCCGGAGTTCTTCGACCTGATGATGAAGGCGAAGGAGCTGCCGGTCACGCCGATCGAGCTGGTGCCCGAGAACGGCGTCGACGAGTTCGAGCCCGACTACGCCTTCATCCGCGACCTCGCGCAGCAGACGCTGCATCCACCGACGCAGACGCCGACCCCGACTCCGTGACAGGGGGCCCACTGCTCATCGCCTATGGCGATGAGCAGCAGGCCTTCCGGTTTGCACCGGCCGACACCGGACGACGACAGTCGGAGGGGGAGGGACCGTCGCCGCCCGGCGAGTGGTCATCGCGTTACGCGGTGACCAAACCTACGCACGCTTGCGCCGTGCGATACCTGCTGCGACGAGCACTCCGCCCGCAGCGAGAGCGGTGATGCCGCCCCCGATGATCCACGGCGAGACTTCGCCGCCGGTGGTTGCAAGTCCGACCGTGGGGTCGTGATCGCAGCTCACAGCGGCGTCGTGTCCGCTGGACACCGTGATCGTCGCGGTGTAGGAGCGCGAGCCGCTGAAAGTGACGTCGTACGAGCCGTTGCCGTCGGCCGGCGGCAGGAACGAGAGTTCCAGGCTCCCGTCGTCGTTCGCGACTCCGCCGGAGTACGACGCTCCTGCGGCGTTCGCTCCCGACACTGCCACCCCGACACTCTCACCCGGCGCGAAGTACCCGGCGCCGAACACGATGGCCGAGGATTCGCAGACGTCGACGACGGGATCCTCGACGGTGACGCCTGGTGGATCGGCGTACGAGCCGGTTTCGGCGGAGGCGACAGCGGGTGCGGACAGCACCAGCGCGCCAGCGGTCAGGCATATGACCACCAGTTTCTTCAACATGGTTTCTCCCCCCAGAGAGACACACATGGAATCACACTCGAACACACCCCTGCATTCGACTGCGTGAACTCCTCCTGCCCCCACGGCAGGATGGTGGAGTCCGATATTCCCCAGTGGTGATGACAATATCCGACCGGGGCACCGTTGTCACTACTCGCAGGTGATTTCCGCGCGTGTCGTGTCCGGTGTTCCGATCGTCGGGGTGTGCTGGAGTCGGGTGAGGCGGTCGCCGGCGCCGGTGCCTGTGAAGGAGACGGTGACCGTGGTCGACTCGCCTGGTTCGAGGAGAACGGTGTGCTGCACCACGCTGCGCGTGCCGAGCGTGGTGGTCTGCACACCCTCCTCGGCGCCGTCGCGATCGACCGCGCGCACGTTCGCGCCCTCTGGACCGTAGATGGCGATCATGGTGCGCACCGAACCGGCGTGCACGCCGTATATGCCGTTTCCGGTCACGTACTGGGGGAGTGTCTGCTCGGCATCGGCAGGAGCGTCGTTGGTCCAGGTGACGCGCACCTGGGTGGTGGGCTCTCCTCGGCAGACGCCAACGGCGGTGCTGATCGACGCTTCGGTGTAGTAGTCCATCTTGGCGCCCGTGGCGTCGTTGAGGAGCACTCCCACGTATGGTCCGCGCGGGCCGTCGACCGGAAGGGTGCCGCCGAGGGTGGACGCGGCGAGCAGCGTCTCCTCTTCGGGGTGTGCGCTCCAGATCCGGATGCGGTTCTCTTCCGCCGCGACCGCGAACGCTGCGATGAGCTTCTGGGGGTCACCGCGGGTCAGCGCGGCCGCGAACAGCTCGTTCGCGGCCTGTGCGAAGACGGCATCCTGCTCGACGGGGTCGGGGAATGTCGCATAGACCTCGGACAGCAGGATCGACAGGATCGTCTCGGAGTTCGCGGTGAACGGTCCGAAGGTGATGTCACCGGTCGCTTCGAGCAGGTGCGCGGCCACGACGGCATCGATCGCGATGACGCCGTCGACCTTCTGGCCGAACTGCATTTCCCAGCGCAGGGCGAGCATAGCGCCGGCTTCGGTAAAATCCGGGATGCTGGTGATGTTCTGCACGTATAGCCCGGGGCCCTCTGCGAACAGGGCGACCGTCGATTCGCTCAGCGGAAGGGGGTCGGTGAGCGGCGGAAAGTCTGCGGTGGAGGCCTGTTGGACGACACTGATCGTTCCGCCTTCAGCGCGCATCAATGCGAGTGAACCGACGATTCCGCCGTCCGACCGCAACTCGGCGTTGTTCTGCATCGCGACGACATAGGTGCGTGGCCCGTCGGCGCCGAGCATGGGCGGCAGCAGCACGGAAGCGCCGTGGAGTGCACCGACGACAGTGGCCGCCTCGGTGACGACGTCGCGCATCTCGCGGACGGCATCCGCCAACGGCGGCAGCGCGGCATCGGCATTGATCTGCTGGGCCTGCGTCTCCGCAGCGCTGAGCGTGGCGCTGGCAGCGGCGAGAGGCGCCTCGACCTCGGCGAGGGGAGCGAGATCGATCTTGGATCCGGTGAACCCGAAGCTCGCGAGGTCGATGCCCCCTGCGATCTCGAGCACGGGCGCGACAGCATCCGTGGCGACGCTGTCGGCGACCTCGGCGACTTCGCGCACGGCGGTGAAGTTGGCGCCCAGCCACGGGACGAACTCGAAGCCACGCCAGATCGGATCGGAGGTGAGGTCGTGTGCTGTTGCGGCGTGCTGCGCGACGCGAGGTGCAACCAGCTCCGCCCTCTCGAGCTCCCCGTCTGCGATGAAGCCACGCATCTGCGAGGCGGAGCTCGCGACGGCCTGCATCTCACTGACAGCGCTGATACCGCGGATGGCCACCCAGCCGATCGCGAGAATGAGCAATGTCACAACAGCGCCGATGACCCATCGGATCCATCGGCGCTGCACGGGAAGTCGGCCGTCACTCACCCCTGCATTCAAGCATGGACCGGCGTCACTCGCGGGTTTTCCTGGACGTCGCGGATACTCTGTGGTTATGGGTGCCCAGTTGCGTGTCGTTCTCGACCAGATCACACAGGTCATCGACCCGGATCAGGCGACCGCCGCGCTGGACCTTACGGCGGGCCTGGTCGCCACGGCGCCGTCGGGATGCACGGTGGAGGCCATCGTGCCCGCCGGGGGAGCGGCCGATCTGGTCGGACTCGCAGGCACGCGTGTGCTTCCGCTGGGGCGGCGCGAGCTCGCAGGCTCCTGGCAGCTCGGGATCGTGCCGGGCGTGGGCGGCGGGCTCATCCACGCCCCGACGCTCATGGCGCCGCTCGTCAAACACGATCGTCTGCACCACGACGACCAGGTCGCGGTCACGGTCTGGGACCTGCAGGCGTGGGAAGCACCGGAACTGAAATCGAAAGGCGCTGTCGCGTGGCAGCGCGGGATGCTGCGTCGCGCGTCCAGGCACGCCGACGTCGTGGTCGTTCCCTCTCACTCCATGGCGGAGAGGATCGGCTCGTTCGCGAAACTCGGTGATCGGGTGCGGGTGATCTCTGGCGCGGCCCCGGAAGGGTTCGAGGTTCCGGTCGACGCAGCGCAGCGGCGGACCACGATGGCACTGCCGGAGCGCTACGTCGTGCTCACCGGTTCGGCCGAGAGCCTGGAATCCGGCTTCCGGGCTGCGGCTGCCGCTGACGTCGATGCCGTCGTTCTGGATGCCGCGGACGGTGCGGAGCCGCGACTGGTGGAGATCGCGTCTGCAGTCGGGTTGCCGGAGCGTCGCGCGCACGTGCGCGGCACACTTCGTGCCGAAGACCGTGCCGCCCTGTTGGCCGGCGCCGCAGCGTTCGTCGCGACCAGCGCTCTGTCGGCATGGCCGTGGCGGGCGATGGAGGCGATGTCACTGAGCGTGCCACTCATCGCGGTCGACAGCGGAGTGCACCGCGACGTCATCGCGGAGGGCGGCTCGCTGGTCTCGCCCGAGGAGCTTTCCGATGCGCTGGCGGATGCCGTCGGTGCGGGCGGAAAGCGGCTCGGAGTGCTGGCGGGGGACAGGGCACGGGCCTTCTCGTGGGCAAGCGCGGCGGAGCGGGTGTGGGCGCTGCACGCGGATCTCTGACGCAGGTCGCTCGCTCGGGTCATGTCGGTGCCATGCCCGCTGTACCGATCAGGCCCCGAGGTACGCCGCGAGGGCATCGCCACCGTCACGCGGTGTGAATCCGGTCGCAGTGATCTTGGTCAGATCCAGCACGCTGTTCAGCGGACGGGGGGAGACCGGCGGGGTTGCGTTCGCGAAGTACGCGGCGGTGGTCACATCGCTCACGCGTGCGAGGTCGTTCCCGGTCAGACGGAAGACATCGCGGGCGATGTCAGCCCACGAGAGTTCGGCGCCGCCGCTGGTGACGTTGTAGGTGCCGTAGTCGGCACCGACCTCGAGCAGGTGCACGATCGCGTCCGCGATGTCGGTCGTGAACGTCAGCCGTCCGATCTGGTCGCTGACGACGCTCGGATCGATGCCGCGGTCGGCGAGCGAGGCCATGGTGCGCACGAAGTTCTTGCCTTCGCCGATCACCCAGGACGTGCGGACGATGTAGTGCCGTGACGCGGTCTGGGCGGCCAGGTCGCCGGCGGCTTTGGACTGCCCGTATACGCCGAGCGGTGAGAACGCGGCGTCCTCGGTGTAGGCGCCGTCCTCAGTGCCGTCGAACACGTAGTCGCTCGAGACGTGCACGAGTGTGATGCCGTTCTCATTGGCGATGCGTGCGAGGGCCGCGACGGCCACAGCATTCGCCTGCCATGCGGCAGCACGCCCTTCGGGCGTCTCTGCGGCATCGACGGCTGTGTACGCGGCGGCGTTGATGATCGTGCCGTAGTCGCGCCAGCGTCGCGCCCGCGCGATGTCGGGGGCTGTGACGTCGAGCTCGGCACGGGTGGTGTACTCGATGTGTGCGGCATCTCCGAGACGAGCACGCAGTGCGAGACCGAGCTGTCCGCCTGCACCGAGCACCAGCGTCTTGCGTGGGGGGATCGGTGCGACGTCGGCGAGCCGCGGGTGGGCTTTGTCCTTCTCGGAGATCTCGACTTCGCTGAGCGGGATCGGCCACTCGATGGCGGCCGTCTCGTCTGCGAGGTTGAGGAACGCGTATTCGGCGGCGGGCGACCAGTGGTCGTTCACGAGGTACGCGTATGCCGTATCGGGTGCGAGCGTCTGGTACGAGTTGCCGACTCCGCGGGGCACGAAGATCGCTCTCGAGGGGTCGATCTCGGTCGTGAAGACGGCGCCGAAGCTGGGGCCCTCGCGGAGGTCCACCCACGCACCGAAGATGCGTCCGGTTGCGACCGAGACCCACTTGTCCCACGGTTCGGCGTGGACGCCGCGGGTCGTGCCGACCTCGTCGTTGAAGGAGATGTTGTTCTGCACCGGACCGAAGTCGTCCAGCCCGAGTGCGGTCATCTTCTCGCGCTGCCAGTTCTCCTTGAACCAGCCGCGCGAGTCGCCGTGCACGGGCAGCTCGAACAGCACCAGTCCGGGGATCGGCGTCTCGATGCGCTGCAGCTGCTTGCCGAAGATGTCGTTCACTGGCCTTTCCCCGCGTAGAACGCCTCGGTCGCGTCCTTGCTGGGCGCCCACCAGTCCTCGTTCGCGCGGTACCAGTCGATCGTCGCGGCAAGGCCCGACTCGAAGTCGCCGTATGCAGGGTTCCAGCCGAGTTCCGTGCGCAGTTTGGTCGAATCGATCGCGTAGCGCAGGTCGTGGCCGGCACGGTCGGTGACGTGGTCGTACGCGTCTGCAGGCTCACCCATGGTGGTGAGGATCAACTCGACGACGTCCTTGTTGTTCTTCTCCCCGTCGGCGCCGATCAGGTACGTCTCGCCGTTGACGCCCTTGTCGAGGATGGTCAGCACGGCGGAGGAGTGGTCATCGGCGTGGATCCAGTCCCGCACGTTCTCGCCGGCGCCGTAGAGCTTGGGGCGGATGCCGCGGATCACGTTCGTGATCTGACGCGGGATGAACTTCTCCACATGCTGGTAGGGGCCGTAGTTGTTCGAACAGTTCGAGATCGTCGCCCGCACTCCGAACGAGCGCACCCACGCGCGCACCAGCAGGTCACTGCCCGCCTTCGTCGAGGAGTACGGCGATGACGGGTTGTACGGAGTGGTCTCGGTGAACCGCTCCGGGTCATCCAGTTCCAGATCGCCGTACACCTCATCGGTGGAGATGTGATGCAGGCGGGTGTCATGGCGGCGCGCCGCCTCCAGCAGCGTGTAGGTGCCGACGATGTTCGTGTCCAGGAAGGGACGCGGGTCGTCCAGCGAGTTGTCGTTGTGCGACTCCGCCGCGTAATGCACCACCGCATCTGCCTGTGAGAACAACTCGTCAACCAGTGGCGCATCCGTGATGTCGCCGTGCACGAACGCGACCCGGTGCTCTGGCAGCCCCGCCAGCGATGCCCGGTTACCGGCATACGTCAGGGCGTCGAGCACGGTCACGTGGTGGTCGGTGTTCTCGACGACATGGTGCACGAAGTTCGAACCGATGAAGCCGGCCCCTCCCGTCACGAGCAGACGGCTCATACGTGTCCTCTCCTGAGCAAGTCCAGCAGGTAGGTGCCGTAGCCCGACTTCACCAACTTGTCCGCACGCGCGCGCAGCTCGTCATCTGTGAGATACCCCTGACGCCACGCCACCTCCTCGGGCACACCGATCTTCAACGCCGTACGACGCTCCATCGTGCGCACGTAGTCCGCGGCATCCGTCATCTGATCGAATGTGCCAGTGTCCAACCACGCGGTGCCGCGCGGTAGCACCTCCACCTGCAGCTTGTCCCGCTCCAGATAGGCACGGTTGATATCAGTGATCTCATACTCGCCGCGCGCACTCGGCTCGAGGTTCTGTGCAATCGCCACCACGTCGTTGTCGTAGAAGTACAGGCCGGGCACCGCGTAGTTGCTTTTCGGGGACGCGGGCTTCTCCTCCAGAGAGATCGCCTTGCCCTCACCGTCGAACTCGACCACACCGTACGCCTGAGGCTCAGCGACCCAGTATGCGAAGATCGCACCTCCGTCGATATCGGAGAACCTCTTGAGTTGGGTGCCCAGGCCCGGTCCGTAGAGCAGGTTGTCGCCGAGCACAAGGGCCACATTGTCATTGCCGATGAAGTCCGCGCCGATCGTGAACGCCTGTGCGAGTCCATCCGGAGACGCCTGCTGCGCGAAAGTGAGATTGATTCCGAACTGCGAACCGTCGCCCAGCAGACGTTCGAAATGCTCCGCGTCGTGCGGCGTCGTGATCACCAGGATGTCCCTGATACCCGCGAGCATCAGCGTCGACAACGGGTAATAGACCATCGGCTTGTCGTACACCGGGATCAGCTGCTTCGAGACGCCGAGAGTGATCGGGTGCAGCCGAGTACCCGAGCCGCCCGCGAGAATAATGCCCTTCACGAGTCCATCGTGGCACATGGATCGCGCGAGTCGTGAAGCTGGTGAGAGACGGTGAATCCGCGCGACACGCGGCGTTTCTCTCCAGTTTCTCTGGTCGCAGTGGCATCATCCCGTAACTTCCGCCACACTAGTCACATGTCTCGACCTGCCCCACGCTCTCGAAACGCGCTCAACATCGCGCGATTCCTCACCGTCCTCGTTGCTGTGACGGCTGTCGTGGTCGGCACTGTCGCGCCGGTGGCAGTGGCCACGGCATCCGCCTCGCAGAGCACGACCGCCAGCCTCGCGCGCACCGCAGGCGACCCGGCGCAGACGGGAATCGTCAAGTCGTCGCTTGCAGGCTTCAGCGCCGGCAACATCATCAGCGATGCCGTGTTCACCAACAAGAGCACGATGACGGAGGCACAGATACAGAGCTTCTTCAACGGCAAGGTCTCGAAGTGCCAGTCGGGCTACGTCTGTCTGAAGGACTTCAAGATCAGCTCGGTGAACCGTCCCGCCGACGCGTACTGCAGCGGCTACACCGGTGCTGCGAACGAGTCTGCGGCCCGCATCATCTACCGGGTGGCACAGTCGTGCAACATCAACCCGCAGGTGCTCATCGTGATGCTCCAGAAGGAGCAGGGACTCATCAGCCACACGTGGCCGAGTCCGTGGCGCTATGACATGGCGCTCGGCCAGGGGTGCCCTGACACCGCACCGTGCGACCCGAACTTCGTCGGCTTCTTCCACCAGATCTACGGCGCAGCGCGCCAGATGCAGATCTACATGGAGGGCAAGTGGTTCCAGTGGTATGCGCCGGGGAAGACCTGGGGCATTCTGTACCACCCGAACGCCTCGTGCGGACGAGGAAACGTGTATGTCGCGAACAAGGCGACTGCGGCGCTCTACTACTACACGCCGTACCAGCCGAACGCGGCCGCGCTTCGCGCCGGATTCGGCGAAGGCGACGGATGCTCAAGCTACGGCAACCGCAATTTCTACAACTACTTCACTGACTGGTTCGGTCCTACACAGATTTCGACGTTCACCGTCAGTCCTCCCAGTGTGTCCGGGTATGTCCTTCCTGGTCAGCGCGTCACCGCGACTCCGCGGTTCTCGCCGCAGCCGAAGTCAGTGAGCTACCAGTGGTTCCGCAATGGTCAGCCCATTGCCGGCGCAACGGGGCGCACCTACGACATCGTGACGTCCGACGTGGGCACTGCGCTGTTCGTAAGGGCCACGGCGAAGAGCAGCGGTTACCGCGATGCGACTGCGGAGTCGACGCATTACGCAGTCCGTAGCGTGACCGTCGACCGTGCGTTCGGTGCCGGGCGCGAAGAGACCGCCGTCTCAGCATCCAAGTTGGCATGGCCGACTGGAACGACGACCGTCTACTTGGCGACCTCGCAGGATTTCGCTGACGCGCTCAGCTCAGCTCCGGCCGCCGGGCGTGCTGGCGGCTCGTTGCTTCTCACCCGGCCTGCCACCCTCTCCGATGTCGTCGGGCAGGAGTTGCGCCGGCTCGCACCGACGCGGATAGTGCTGCTGGGAGGCCCGGCTGTGCTGAGCGATCAGCTGCTGAACCAGGTGAAGTCGGTTGTGCCGGGAGCGACGGTGAGTCGGCTGTTCGGAATTGACCGCTACGCCACGTCGCGAGCCATAGCGGATGCTTCGGGTGCGAGCGAGTCGATCCTCATCGCGACGGGCGCTGATTTTCCCGATGCGCTTAGTGCCGCGGCCGCGGGGAGCGCGGCGCGACAGCCTGTGATTCTGGTCAACGGCGGTGACTCGGCGGTCGACGCTGAGACGCGGGCGATGATCACGAAGCTCGGAGCGAAGAAGGTGACCATCGTAGGTGGATCGAGCGTGGTGTCATCCGGAATCGAGACGTCTCTGCGCGGGCTCGGCCTTTCAGTCGCCAGGCTGAGCGGTAGCGACCGTTACGGGACCAACGTGGCAGTCAACGCGGCGTTCTTCCCCGCTTCCGCACTGCGGGCTCTCGTCGCGTCCGGCGAAGACTTCCCTGATGCACTCTCGGCGTCTGCGCTGGCCGGTCGACTGTCGGTCCCCATGCTTCTGTCCGAACAAGAGTGCGTTCGCATGAACGCCACCGATTTCTTGAGGCAGAGGGGAACGACAGCCGTCACCCTCGTGGGCGGCCCCGGGGTTCTGACCGATGACGGTGTGAAGCAACTGCAGTTGTGCGGGTGACGCTCCGCCCTGTCGCATCCGGTTCACGGAGAGCGGCGGATAAGATGTACAGGCGCGACGGCAGGCGCCGTCGCTGAATGAGTGAGCCTGTGACCTATACCCGAGATCTTTTCTCCGACGTCCCGCGTTCCGATTTCGACACACCAGGCAAGAGCCGGGGGCTGATCGACGTCGTTCGCTGGCGCTACTTGCTGTCGTTGCTCGTGCGCACCGGCGTCACGACGCGGTACCGCAACTCGGTGCTCGGCTGGACCTGGTCCTACGTGCGCCCCGCTGCTCAGTTCCTCGTGTTCTGGGTCGTCCTGGGTATCTTCATGAACCTCGACCGCAACGTTCCGAACTACGCGGTCTACCTCTTCTCCGGCATCGTCGTGATCAACCTCTTCTCGGAGGGATTCAAGAACGCGACGACCTCGATCGTCGGCAACGCTCCGTTGGTGCGTAAGGTGTTCCTGCCACGGCAGTTGTTCGCCGTCTCCGCGATCATCGTGTCGTTCGTGCACTTCCTGCCGCAGGTCGCGCTCCTCCTGCTGGTCTGCCTGCTGATGGGCTGGATCATGCATGTCTCGATCCTCGGCGTGCTGGCGATCTTCGCAGCGATGTTGATCGTCATGCTCTTCTCTCTCGGTCTGGGTCTGTTCTTCGGCGCGGTCAACGTCCGATACCGCGATGCGGAGAACATCGTGGAGCTGATGCTCCTCCTCGCCACATGGGCCTCTCCGGTGCTCTACTCGTGGACATACGTGCAGGATGCTGTGGTCGACCGACTGCATTGGCCGCAGTGGCTGGTCGACGTGTACATGCTGAATCCGATCACCCACGGCGTGGAGTTGTTCCACTTCGCATTCTGGCGGCCGGCGACCGAGAACCTCGTCGCAGGGGCCGGTTACGTCGGCGATCAGATGATGGCGATCCCGCCGGGCTTGGCGTGGAACACGCTGTGGACTTTCCTCATCGCGCTCGGAACGCTGCTCGTGGGTCAGCTGATCTTCCGCCGCCTCGAAGGAAGGTTCGCCCAAGACCTATGAGTGCCCAGACCACGGCGAAGCCGAGCATCATCATCGATGGCGTGAAGAAACGTTTCACGCTCAACCACGCGTTCTCGTTGAAAGACACCATGGTGTCCTGGATCAAGAGGCGGAAACTCACGAGCGAATTCGAAGCGCTCAAGGGACTCGATCTCGTCATCGGCGAAGGCGAGTCGGTCGCGATCCTCGGGCTCAACGGTTCGGGCAAGTCCACCCTGCTCAAGCTGGTCTCCGGAGTCATGGAGCCAGACGAAGGACAGGTGCTGACCCGCGGACGCGTCGCCGGGCTCATCGAAGTCGGGGCTGGATTTCACCCTGAGCTCTCGGGTCGCGAGAACGTCTTCCTCAATGCTGCGATTCTCGGCATGAAGAAGCACGAGATCGAAGCACGCTATGACGAGATCGTCGCCTTCAGCGAGATCGAGCAGTTCATCGATCAAGAGGTCAAGCACTATTCGTCCGGAATGTTCATGCGCTTGGCATTCTCCGTGGCGATCCACGTCGAACTCGACGTGCTGCTCGTCGACGAGATCCTCTCAGTCGGAGATGCCCCGTTCCGGGAGAAATGCCGTCTGAAATTCGAAGAACTGAGCGCGCGCGGGAAGACGCTCGTCGTCGTCACTCACGACATGGAGATGGTGCGAGAACTCTGCACCCGAGGGATCGTCATCAATAAAGGAAATCTCGTCTACGACGGAGAGATCGAAGGTGCGATCGCTTTGGTGGACAAGTGATTCTCGACTGGTTGTCGCAGACCCCGGTCGTCTTGACTGCATTTGTCATCGTCTTCGTCCCCGGAATGGCGGCCCTCTACGGTGTGGGCCTTCGCGGACTCGGACTGCTCGCCGCATCGCCGCTGTTCGGCGTGGCCTCGGCGGCACTCATCGCCGTGGGATTCGGTGCGGTGGGTATCGACTGGACGCCCCTCAGCTGGGCCGTCGCCACGATCATCGTCATCGGGCTCGCATGGGCCGCGGGAAAGCTCCTCGGCCTGCATCCGGCGCCATCGGCCCGATCGACGCACCGGTGGCTGCTTCCGACGGCACTGATCATCGGAGTGATCGTCGGTGTTTGGAGGCTGGCCGCCTACATCGCGGAGCCGGCAGGTATTTCGCAGACCAACGATGCGGTGTTCCACATGAACGCCGTTCGTTTCATTCTGGAGACCGCAGACGCTTCGTCGTTGCATGTCAGCGGTGTCATCGGCGGCAGCGGCTTCTACCCATCCGCCTGGCATGGTGTCGTGTCGTTGATCACGATGTTCACCGGCACGAGCATCGCGATCGCCGCGAATGCGTTGACCCTGGTGATCGGTGCAGTCATCTGGCCGCTGGGCATCGCGTGGCTGACCGTAGCGATCACAGGCAGCACAGTGGTCGCCGGCTACAGCGCAGTCCTGTCAAGTGCTCTGCAGACCTTCCCGCTGCTCATGTTCCAGTGGGGAGTTCTCTTCCCGAACGCCTTGTCGACGACGCTTCTGCCTGCAGCGGTGGCGCTCGTCATCTCGCTCCCGCGGTTGAGTCGCGGATCAGCCCGTTGGCGCAGCGGAGTGCGAGACGGACTGCTCCTCCTCATCGTGGCCGGTTCTCTCGTGCTCGCTCAGCCTGCTGGCCTCCTGCCCTGGGCGGCGATCAGCACCGTCTGGTTCAGCTTCTGGCTGTTCGGGAATCTCGCGACGATCGGACGCGCACGAGTCATCGCGTTCGCCGCCGCCGCATGGATCGGCACGATCGCGCTGTGGTTGGGTCTGGCACAGGGGACCAGTGGGTCGCACTGGCCGCCGTTTAGGGGAAAGCTCGAGGTGCTACTCGACGTCCTGCTGAACGGGCACGTCCTCATCCCGTTCGCATATGGCGTCAGCGCCCTCATGCTCGTGGGTATTGTCGTCGCTGCCCGTCGCAGAGACACACGATGGTTCGTTGTGGCATGGTTCGGCATATCGGTGCTGTACGTGCTCGTCGCCGCGATCGGATCGCCGCTGATCCGCGACGGGATCCTCGGCGCGTGGTACGCCGATCCGTATCGCATCGCTGCCCTGGCGCCGATCGTCGTGATCCCGCTCGCAGCCGTCGGTGCGGATGCCATCGTGCGGGCTGTGGCAGGCTGGGTGCACCGCCCCGTAGACGATCTCAAGACGACAGGGATCGGCCTCGCGGGCGTGACCGTCTTCATGATCGTGCTCGTGGTGCTGCGTCCCGTGGCGATGCCGGCGTTCCTGCAGGGAACGTACGACCGCGAATCGCGATACCTGGCGGCAGAGGACGCGTTCCTCGATCCGGACGAGCGCGCCCTGCTCGAATCCCTCGATGAACTGGTCGAACCCGGAGCCCGAGTGCTCGGAAACCCATCCACGGGGAGCGGGTTCGGATACTTCCTGAGCGGTGTCGATGTCTTCCCGCGCACCTGGTCGCCGCCTGCGTCGCAATCATGGACCGTGCTCGGGGCGCACTTGCGAGATGTTGCCGTCGACGCTGACGTGTGCGAAGCACTCATGGTGTACGGCCAGCCGGAGTACGTGCTCGACTTCGGAGTCGGAGAAGAGGGCCCGGGTCGCTACGAGCTGCCGGGCATGACCGACTTCTCCGGCCAGGACGGGTTCGAGCTGGTGGCGGAGGACGGCGAGGTCTCGCTGTGGCGGATTACGGCGTGCGATCAGTAGCCTCGCACGTGACCTCGGTAGGATCTGATGCGATGCGTCCGGTTGATCACTCCGTTCTCGTCGTCATTCCGGCGCTGAACGAAGAAGAGTCCGTCGCGGACGTTGTCCGTGACGTCCGTCTGGGGATCCCATCGGCGCGTTGCCTCGTCGTCGACGACGGATCATCGGACCGAACTGGTGAGCGCGCCCGTGCAGCAGGTGCTTCGGTGCTCACGTTGCCATACAATCTCGGCGTCGGCGGTGCCATGCGCGCCGGGTTCCGGTTTGCTCGGAGCAACGGATTCTCGATCGTGGTGCAGGTCGACGCCGACGGACAACACGATCCCGCTGCCATACTCCAACTCATCGAGGGCCTCTCGAGCGCCGACCTCATGATCGGTGCCCGATTCGCCGGCGTGGGGGACTACGGCGTGCGTGGTCCTCGCCGGTGGGCGATGCGCGCACTCGCCGCGCTGATGAGCAACGTCGCACGAACACGACTCACCGACGTCACGAGCGGCTTCAAGGCTGCCGGTCCTCGGGCGGTCGCGTTGTTCGCAGACAACTTTCCTGCGGAGTACCTCGGCGACACCATCGAGGCGCTCGTCATCGCGGCCCGAGCCGGGCTCACGATCCGTCAGCTACCCGTCGCGATGCGCAAGCGTCAAGCCGGTACCCCGTCGCACCACCCGATCAAGGCCGCCGCCTACCTCACTCGAGCATGCGCAGCCTTCGCCCTCGCGATGATTCGTCCCCGTGCGCGACTGGAGACGCGATCATGAGTCCTGCCACTTACGCTTTCGGGATCGTCGCGGCCGTACTCGCGTTGATCGCGATCATCGAACTCATGCGACGCGGCACATTGCGTGAGCGACACGCCGTGTGGTGGTTCGTCGGAGGGCTGCTGTCCCTCATCATCGCCGTGTTTCCTCAGACTCTGACCTGGACGGCCAAAGCACTCGGCATCGCGGTGCCGACCAACCTGGTCTTCTTCGTCGCGATCGGCTTGTTGTTCCTTGTCAGCCTGCAATACGGCGCCGAGCTCACACGGGTCGAGGCAAAGCTGCGCGCGCTCGCTGAGCGCGCAGCTTTTCACGAGCACCGGCTGGAAGAGCTGGAGAAGCGACCTGAGCCTCGGCACGGCCAGCCGCAGGACTCGACCGACGGGTTCGACGAGTGAGCCGATCACCGCGCGTGCTCGTCGTGTCCCGCCTGTTTCCTCCTGAAGTCAGTGCGGGCGCGTTCCGCCTCGGAGCACTCGCACGTTCCTTGGTGCGGCACCGAAGCGATGTCCGAGTCCTCACGACGACCCCGCCGGAACATGCCCCCCGTGCCGACGACGATCGCGGCGTCGACGTACGCCGCTGGCCTGTGCTCCGTGATCGCGGTGGGAACGTACGGGGCTACATCCAATACGCGAGCTATGACGCCCCGATGCTCTTCCGGATGCTGTTCACGAGGTTCGACCTCGTCGTGGCCGAATCTCCGCCGACCACGGGTCTCGTCGCCATCGTCGTCGCCTGGCTCAAACGTCGGCCGGTCGTCTACTACGCGGCCGATGTCTGGACGGACGGCGTGATCTCCATGGGGGCGCCGAAGGTCGTCGTCGCGATCATGCGATTCATGGAGACGACCGTGCTGCGCCGCGCCGCAGCTGTCATCTCGGTGTCCGCGGAAGTGACTGAGCGCCTGGTGCTGCTTCGTGCAGACCCGTCGAAGATCACGACGGTCGGGAACGGCATCGACACGGATGTCTTCTCGCCCGACGCCGCGAAGGCTTCCGAAGAGCGGTATTTCGTCTACACCGGCACGATGTCGGAATGGCAGCAGCCTGAGATATTCGTGCGCGCCTTCGCTCTCATCGCGGCGGACGAGCCTGATCTGCGGTTGCGCTTCTTCGGCCAGGGTTCGGTCGAGAGCGAACTCCGCCGTCTCGCTGAGGAGCTGGTTCCCGGGAAGGTCGAGTTCGGTGGCGTGGTGCGTCCGAGTGAATCCGCATCGTGGATTCGCGGCGCGATAGCGTCGCTGGTGAGCATCGTTCCCGGAATCGGTTACGACTTCGCCAAACCGACCAAGACGTATGCTGCGGCCGCCGTCGGTACCCCTGTGCTGTTCGCCGGTCCAGAAGCAGGCTCCGCGCTGGTGGAGGGGGCCGAACTCGGCCATTCCGTTCAGTTCACTCCTGATTCGGTCGCTGCAGGTATGCGTTCCCTGTTGGCGGAAGCGGCTGACGGGACCAGCGAGCGGCTGCGTGCCGACCGCGTCCGATGGGCACGCGCCAATGTCTCGCTGGATGCGGTGGCGGACCGCGTCACGGTGGCGATCGCTCAGGTGCTGCCGGAGCAGGCGGCTAAGCTTGAGTTCGCTTCCGAGCACACTCCGGACGGCGACGAAAGGCCGACATCGTGACTTCTTCTTCATCCGTGCGCATCGTCGATTCCGCCGATGTGTCCGCCGAAGCGTCCATCGGCGCAGGATCATCGATCTGGCACCTCGCGCAGGTACGCGAGGGCGTGAGGATGGGTGAGAACTGCATCGTGGGGCGCGGTGCGTACATCGGTACCGGAGTGGTCATGGGCGACAACTGCAAGGTCCAGAACTACGCGTTGGTGTACGAGCCCGCCAAGCTCGGCGACGGCGTCTTCATCGGCCCGGCCGTCGTGCTCACCAATGACACATATCCGAGGGCCATCAATGCCGATGGCTCCCAGAAGAGCGCGCACGACTGGGAACCTGTCGGTGTGACGATCGAGCGTGGCGCATCGATCGGCGCGCGGGCCACGTGTGTGGCCCCCGTAACGATCGGTGCTTGGGCGACGGTCGCCGCCGGCGCGGTCGTGGTCAAGGATGTACCGGCGTACGCGCTCGTCGCCGGGGTGCCGGCACGACGTCTCGGCTGGGTCGGCGAGGCCGGAATCCCGTTGGTCGCTGCAGATGATGACGGCGTCTGGGTCTGCCCGTCAACGGGCGCGCGTTACGTCGAGACAGATGGAACATTGAGCAAGGAGATCGTGTGAGCGAGTTCATTTCCCCGGCGAAGCCGATCATCGGTGATGAGGAGCGGGAGGCGGTTGATCGTGTGTTGCGTAGCGGTATGGTCGCTCAGGGGCCGGAGGTGGCGGCGTTCGAGGCGGAGTTCTCGGCGCATTTCGTTCCTGGTCGCCCGTCGGTTGCGGTGAATTCGGGCACGGCGGGTCTGCACCTCGGCTTGTTGGCCGCTGGCGTCGGCCCGGGGGACGAGGTCATTGTGCCGTCGTTCACGTTCGCGGCGACGGGGAACTCTGTCGCGTTGACGGGGGCGACGCCGGTGTTCGTCGATATCGAGCCGGACACGTTCTCCCTTGATCCTGAGGCGGTTGCGGCGGCGATCACGCCGAAGACGAAGGGTATTCTTCCGGTGCACTTGTATGGGCACCCGGCGCGGATGCGTGAGCTCGAGGTGCTCGCGGCGGCGCGGGGTGTGGCGTTGTATGAGGATGCGGCGCAGGCGCATGGTGCGGCGTTGGATGGGCGTCCGGTGGGTTCGTTCGGTGAGTTCGCGATGTTCAGCCTGTATCCGACGAAGAACATGACCAGTGGTGAGGGCGGGATGGTGACCGCGGCGGACGAGGAGATCGCGCGGCGGTTGCGGTTGCTGCGTAACCAGGGCATGGAGCGTCAGTACGAGAACGAGATCGTCGGGTTCAATGCTCGGATGACGGACATTCATGCGGCGATCGGACGTGTGCAGTTGACGAAGGTCGACGCGTGGACGAAGACGCGTCAGGCGAATGCGGCGTTCCTGGACGCGAACCTGCAGGGTGTGGTCACGCCTGCGGTGGCGGAGGGGGCGGTGCATGTGTATCACCAGTACACGGTGCGTGTTCCGGAGGATCGGGACGGGTTCGTGCGGGCGCTGAAGAAGGAGCACAATGTGGGTGCGGGTGTGTATTACCCGATCCCGAACCACCGCCTCCCGTCGCTGGCCCCGTACGCGCCGGGCCTGGACCTGCCGGAGACGGAACGTGCCGCACGCGAGGTCGCGTCGCTGCCGGTGCACCCGTCACTGTCCCAGGACGACCTCGACCGCATCGTCACTGCCGTCAACACCGTCACGAAAGCAGGCGCCTGATGACGCTGCGTGCAGGGCTTCTCGGCGTGGGCATGATGGGCCGTCATCACGCTCGCGTACTGCGCGAGCTGGACGGTGTCGAACTGGTCGCGATCGCCGACCCGGGCGGTGACCCCCACGGCGTCGCCGGTGAACTCCAGGTTCTTCCGGACATCGAGGCGCTGATCGGCGCCGGCATCGACATCGCCGTCGTCGCGGTTCCGACCCGGTTCCACGAGGATGCCGCGTTGAAGCTTGCGGCCGCCGGCGTTCACACGCTGGTGGAGAAGCCGATCGCACACACGCTCGAAGCCGGACAGCGGATGGTCGATGCGTTCCGTGAGGCGGGGCTCGTCGGTGCGGTGGGGCACATCGAGCGGTTCAACCCGGCGCTGCAGGAAGCGCGCCGTCGGATCGAGGCGGGCGAGCTCGGCGCGGTGTACCAGGTCGCGACGCGTCGGCAGGGCACATTCCCGGCACGGATCGCGGATGTCGGAGTCGCGAAGGACCTCGCATCTCACGACGTGGACCTCACAGCGTGGGTCGTGCAGTCCGATTACGAGCGGGTGTTCGCGCAGACCGCATTCAAATCGGGCCGCGAGTACGAGGACATGATCACGATCACGGGGCGCACGAAGTCGGGTGTCATCGTGAACAACATCGTCAATTGGCTCTCCCCGATGAAGGAGCGTGTCACGGTCGTCACGGGGGAGAAGGGCGCGTTCGTCGCCGACACCGCGACAGGCGACCTCACCTTCTACGCGAACGGCACGATCCCCCTGGAGTGGGAGTCGGTGTCATCCTTCCGTGGAGTCTCGGAGGGCGACGTCACTCGCTATGCGTTCGCCAAGCGCGAGCCGCTGCGCGTGGAGCACGAGGCGTTTCGCGATGCCGTCCTCGGAGAGCACACCGACGTCGTCACGATGGAACAGGGGCAGAGGACTCTCGCCGTCGTCGAAGCAGCCCTCGAATCAGCCCGAACCGGTACTGCGTCGACTCTGGCGTCATCCTGAGCAGTCGCCGATGAATGTTCCGTGCAAGCCCGACGCAGCATGAGCAGCAGCGGAGTACTGGCCCAGCTGGTGCACATGATTCCGGATCCGGTGGGAGAACGGGTGCTGCCATGGAAGCGGGCGGCTTTCCGAGCCGCCGGGATCGCACCGGCTTCGAAGGAGGGAACGAGGCTCTTCATAGGCCCGGTGAACTCCGCCGGCCAAGGCTATGCCTGGGCTCGTGCTGCCGAAGGATCTGGCGACGTCTTCGCCACTGATTTCATGTACCGCGGGCCAGACGATGTGTTCGGCTACCGGGCTGACCAGGTGGTCGACACCGTGTACTTCAGGACGAACGCACGCTGGCAACGTGCTCAGCGTCGGGCGGTCGCGCGTCGTTACACGCACGTTCTCGTCGAATCGGGCCGTCAGATCTTCGGAACCTCGGTGCCTGTCGCTGAGCAGATCTCCGAACTGCAACGGAGGGGGCTGCGCGTGGCCCTGCTGTGGCATGGAAGTGACATCCGCAGACCGAGTCGCCACGCTCAGCGCGAGGTCGACTCGCCCTTTCTGCCAGGTGGTTATCGCGAAACCGAGCGACTCGAGGAGATCGCAGCCGCCAATCACGCTCTGCTGGCCTCGACGGACCTCCCGGTGTTCGTCTCCACGCCGGACCTGCTCGCAGAGGTGCCTGACGCGGTGTGGCTCCCGGTCGTCGTAGACCCTGACGCGTGGACCAGCGACCTCGAGCCGATCACGTCAGGGAAACCGCCAGTTGTCGTCCACGCGCCCAGTAACGCCGGGCTCAAGGGCAGCGACCGCATCGCACCCGTTCTGCGTCGGTTGCACAGCGAGGGGATCATCGAGTATCGCGAGATCAGCGGCGTGCGGGCGTCGGATATGCCCGGAGTCTATGGTGCCGCTGACATCGTCCTCGATCAGTTCTCACTCGGCATCTACGGAGTCGCCGCGTGCGAGGCGATGGCGGCCGGTCGCATCGTGATCAGCCATGTGTCCGAAGATGTGAGAGATTCTGTCCGCCGGCTCACCGGCGACGCACTGCCGATAATCCAGTCTCGGATCGATGAACTCGAGAGCGTGCTCCGATCCATCATCGCGGACCCGACTGCCGCCCGGGCGGTGGCTGATGAAGGTCCGGAGTTCGTGCGCCGCAACCACGACGGCACGCGCGCGGCCGAGGCGCTTCGGACATTTCTCGAATCATGAGACCACGCCCTGGTGCATGCGGGGTGCGGGATCGTTCAGGTGGACATGGGAGACTGAGAACGTGAGTTCACATCCGATTCTGCGGGTCGCCGCATGAAGCTTGTCAGCAAGACGTTCCGCGAATTGATGGCGTGGTTGCCGGATGACGCCAGGGCGTACTTCACCAAGTACATCGCGGTGTCATGTTTTCTGGCGATCCTCGACATCGCCGCCATCATGCTCCTCGCACTCAGCCTCGCGCCGATGATCGCGGGCAGCAAGATCAACCTTCCGGTCATCGGTGCCATCGGAGAAGACTCATATGTCTGGCTGATCGGCGCGGTTGCCTTGCTGATTCTGGTGAAGTCAGCGCTGGCGCTGGGACAGCAGTGGTTCGCCACGCGACGCTTCGCGGGGTTCGAGCTCGAGATCGGACGACAACTGTTCGACAGTTACATCAAGGCTCCGTGGACGCATCGGCTGGGTCGAAACACCGCACAGATCGTCCGGATCGCAGATGTCGGAATCGCCAACACCGTCAGCGGTTTCCTGCTCCCGATCGTGCAGCTTCCCGCGCTGGTCATCAGCTTCGTGCTCATAGTCGTGATCATCGTGATCGCGCAGCCGCTCACGGCGCTGGTGACGATCCTCTACCTCGGTGCGATCATGGCTCTGCTGTACTGGGTGGTCTCGAGCCGCTCCGTTCAAGCAGGCCGCGTCTCCCGGGACTACTCGTTCAAGGTCGCCTCGCTCATGACCGAGATGATGCAGGCACTGAAAGAGATCACTCTGCGCAACAAGACGGGTGAGGTCGCGGAGGTCGTGCAGTACAACCGTTCTTTCAGCACCCGTGCCCGCGCGAACATGAACTTCCTGGGATCGCTACCCGCGTTCGTGCTGAACTCCGCTCTCGTGGGCGGATTCGTGCTGGTCGGGGCCCTCGGCTACATCATCGGCGGGATGGAAGAGGCGCTGGCCTCGGTGGCGCTGTTCGCCGTCGCCGGGTTCCGGCTCGTCCCGTCGCTCACGGGCTTCCAGTCGATCGTGACCACCACGACCGCCAACGTGCCGCATGTGCAGGCAGTCATCTTCGATCTCAAGTCCTCGGAGCTCTATCTCTCTGTTGCAGAGGACCTCGGCAAAGAGCCGATCGAAGGCACACCTCGGGTGCTGGAGCTTCGCGACGTCTCATTCGGTTACCCCGGCCACGAAGATGAGCCGTCGGTGCACGACATCGACCTGACCATCCCGATCGGGAGCTCGTTGGCACTCGTGGGCTCGTCGGGAGCAGGCAAATCCACGCTCGTCGATGTGCTGCTCGGGTTGCTCGTCCCTCAACAAGGCACGATCGAGCTCGACGGTCGTGATCTGAAGGATGTTCTCGCCGCGTGGCGGACGCGCGTTGGCTATGTGCCTCAGGACGTTTCGCTGTTCGACGGCACGATCGCCCAGAACGTCGCGCTGGCGTGGGATGACCACGAGATCGACTTCGAAAAGGTGCGCACGTCGCTCGAGCGCGCCCAACTCTGGGACGTCATCGAACAGCGCGACGGTCAGATGCGCGGGCGGATCGGCGAACGCGGTATGTCACTCTCCGGGGGGCAGCGTCAGCGTCTCGGCATAGCGAGGGCTCTCTACAGTGATCCGTTGGTCCTTGTGCTCGACGAGGCCACGAGCGCACTCGACACCAAGACGGAGTCGATGGTCACCGAGGCCATCCGCAGTCTGAAGGGCGAAGTGACCATCGTGTCCGTCGCTCACCGGCTCTCCACCATCCGTGACAGCGATCTGGTCTGCTTCATGCAGGACGGAACGATCGCCGATCGTGGAACCTTCGATGAGCTCGTCGAACGAGTCCCGAACTTCGCGGAACAGGCCCAACTGGCAGGACTCGCATGACGCGAGTCTCTGTCCAGGTCGTCATCGCATGCCATGATCTGAGTCGACCGATCGAACGCGCGGTCTCGTCCGTGCTTCAAGACACGAGCCATAAGGGACGCGTCGGCGTGATCGTGGTCGCGCACGGGATCGACCCTGACCTTCTCGCAGCGCGATTGGAGTCCATCGACGGAGATGTTCGAGTCGTCTCGCACGTCGACGGAGTGCGCAGCGCGGCCGGTCCCTTCAACCGAGGGCTCGAACTTGTCGAGGCGAAGTACTGCAGTGTCATGGGTTCGGATGATTTCCTGGAACCCGGGACGATGGCGCGGTGGATCGATCATGTGGATGCTGGGCGGCCTGACGCGGCGATCGCGCAGATTCGCCTCCAAGGACAGACCATCATGCCCAACCCACTGGTGCGTCTCGGGCGACGGCACCGTCTGGATGCTGCCAAGGATCGCTTGTTCTACCGCACAGCACCACTCGGGCTGATCCGTACCGCCCGCATGCGCGAGCTCGATCTCACGATGACGGAAGGGCTCAGAGTCGGCGAGGATTTCGGCTTCGGTATTCGGCTTTGGGCCAACGGTGGGCGGATCGATTTCCTCGGCGGGCCCGGCAGCTATGTGATCGGTGAGGATGCGCGAGAGCGCACCACCTACGCGCCGATGACGATGACCGAACGGCTCGAGCCGATCGTCCGCCTCTTCTCAGACGGGGTGATCGACGACCTGCGACCGGCCCATCGCTATGCACTCGTCGTCAAGTTGATCCGGGTCACTGTAGTCGGAATCGCGCAGTCACTACCGGATGCCGATGCGACAGACGAAGATTACGCCGAGCTGGCGGCGCTGTTGCGCCGGCTGCTGCACGTGGCCCCGCATGGACTCAGGCCGTTCAATCGACAGGACCGGCGGATCCTCGACGGCCTGCTCGACGATCCCACCGCTGCTCGAATGCGCGCCGAGGTAGGACGGACGCGCGATTTGGGGCGCCTGGAGCGTTGGCTGACGCCCGACCTGCTTCACAGCTTCGCGCGTGAATCGACGCTGAGGCGCTACATGCTCTATTACTGCAAACGCGAACGAGGGAGAACCGAGTGACCACTCGCCCGACCATGCTGATCCTGTCGTATTCACCGATCGCGGGTGATGCGCGGGTCCTCAAGCAAGTGACGAGATTCACGCGAGACTATGACGTGACGACGTGCGGATACGGCGACGCACCCGACGGTGTCGTCGAACACATCTCGATGGCGAGGGACATCCGCTACAACGACCTCGATGGCAAGCTCATCACACTGAAGCACTACCGAAAGGCGTACTGGCGTCTTTCCGCCGTGAAGTGGTCCCGAGACGTGCTCAAGGGTCGTAAGTTCGACGTGATCATCGCCAATGACGTCGAAGCGGTTCCTGTCGCGGTGAAGCTGCGGCCGAAACACGGCGTACTCGCCGACCTACACGAGTACAGTCCGCGGCTGCATGACGACCATCAGAAGTGGTTCGAGCGAATCACCCCGTGGTTCGAGTGGGTGGTGGCTCGCTACGTGACTCGTGCACGCTCATGGACCACGGTCAGCAGAGGGATCGTGGAGGAGTACGAGCGCAACTTCGGCTTCCACGCCGAACTCGTCACGAATGCCGCGCCGTATCACGAGCTCGAGCCGAAGCCGACGGGTTCGACCATTCGCTTCGTCCACAGCGGCGCGTGCCTGCGCAACCGCCAGCTCGACGAGATGGTCACGGCTGTGCAGACTGCCGACATCGACGTCACGCTCGACCTCTATCTGACGGCGAATGACCCCGGCTATCTGGAGGAGCTTCGCGAACAGGCCGCGTCGGGCGGACGGGTAATCGTTCACGATCCTGTTCCCTATGCGGGCCTGATCCCGTTGCTCAACGACTACGACATGGGCATCCACCTTCTCCCGCCCGTGAACTTCAACAACAAATGGGCCCTCCCCAACAAACTGTTCGACTTCCTTCAGGCCAGGCTCGGCGTCTTGATTGGGCCTTCGCCCGAGATGGCGTCGTACGTCAGCGAGTACGGCTTCGGTGGCGTCGCAGAAGGGTTCACGGCGGAGGACGCCCGAAAGGCGATCGAGTCGCTCACTCCTGAGATCGTCGACGAGTACAAGCGCAGCGCGCACGCGCACGCTCATGAACTCGCCGGTGAGCGCCAGGTGGATGTGTGGGAGCGCCTCATCGATGCTCAGATGCAGGGGCGCCGCAGGTGACCAGACCCCGTCTGCTGATCATCTCGTTCTCGAGGATCGAAGCCGATGCGCGCTTGCTCAAGCAGGTAGGTCGGCTCAGCCGCGACGTCGATGTTCACACCGTCGGGTACGGCGATACACCTCCGGGTGCCCGCTCGCACATCCGGATTCCGGACGAGATGCCCATCTGGCGGTACGACCGAGTGAAGGTCGTAATGCGGCGGTACCGCAGGGCGTACTGGGACAACAGCGCGATCGCCTTCGCTGCGCGCGCTCTCCAAGGCTCCAAGTGGGACGTGGTGCTCGCGAACGATGTGGACGCCGTCGGGCTCGCGCTCTCGCAGGACGCAGTGCACGGTGTCCACGCGGACTTGCATGAATATGCGCCGCGGCAGAAGGAGGACGTTCTGAAGTGGCGGCTGTTCGTCGCTCCATTCGTGAGGTGGATGTGCCGCCGCTTCGTCGTGAAAGCCAACTCTGTCACGACTGTGGGGCAGGGGATCGCAGACGAGTACCGTCGTGAATACGGCATCAACGCTGACGTCGTCACCAACGCCGCGCCGTTCGCGAAGCTGGCGGCGACCCCCGTATCGTCGCCGATCCGTCTCGTGCACTCCGGTGCCGCGCTTCGGGATCGCAACATCATGGCGATCCTCGACGCCGTCGACGCCACGACGTCGGATGTGTCCCTCGACCTCTACCTGACACCGAACGACCCCGGCTTCCTCGCGGAGGTGAGCGTGCGAGCGGACGGGTCCGAGAGGATCACTCTGCACGACCCTGTTCCGTACGCGCAGTTGTCAAGCGTGCTCAACGCTCAGGACGTCGGTATACATCTGCTCCCTCCGGTGAACTTCAACAACACCTGGGCGCTGCCGAACAAGTTCTTCGACTATGTGCAGGCGCGCCTCGGTGTGGTGATAGGACCTTCACCCGAGATGGCTCGACTGCTTCAGGCGCACGCCTTCGGAGCAGTTGCCGACGGGTTCTCGGCAGGGGATCTGACGAGAGTGCTAGATGCGCTGTCTGCCGACGAGGTCCGTTCTTGGAAGGCGGCATCCGACGCTGCAGCTGAGGAACTCTCCGGGGAGCGGCAGAGCGATCTGTGGGCGGAGGCTGTTCACAGGCTGCTCGGCGGAGCGCACACGAGGGGCGATGCATGACCAGGCTTCTCCTGTTCACGAATGATTACCCGTACCGGACCGGCGACGCCGTGTTCGTGGAGAAGGAGATCGGCTCCCTTCTCGAGCGCTTCGATGAGATCGTGGTGTTCTGCCACGCCCGCGACACATCTGCCGGAATGGGGGACTTGCCAGATCGCGTGCGCTACGGCGGCAATCTTTTCGAGCCGGCACCTGAGGACGCCCCGCGCCGGCTCCTGGAGTGGGGACCGGTGGGGCTGCTCCTCACAGCAGCGTGGCACGAACTGCGCACAGGGCGCCTGTTCCGGCATCCGGTGCTCTTCGCCATGGGGGCGAAGGTCGGCATCACGCAGGCGCACCGTTCTGCCGTGCGCGACGCGATCCGTAGCGGGGACGATGTCGTCGCCTACGGCTTCTGGAGCATGGGCGGCGGGCTCGCAGTGCCGTGGCTGCGTGGCGTGCGAGCGCGGGTGATAAGAGTGCATCGGTACGACCTGTACGAGGAGAACGCTCCCGGAGGTTATCTGCCGTTTCGTCCCTTCTTGTTCCGTCGGACCGATCGAGTGCTTGCGATCTCGGACGACGGCGCACGCTATCTGCGTCGCAAGTACAGCGACGCACGCGGAAAGATCGCGGTGAGCCGTCTCGGAGTTTTCGGCCCCGCCGAGATCGCAGAGCATCCGCGTGGCGAGACCGTGACGATCGTGTCCTGTTCCGCGGTGAGCGACATCAAGAGGGTTGACCGCATCCTGGCCGCGGTGCGCCTAATGGCGGAGAGTGGTGAAGGACGTGAGGTGCGGTGGGTGCATTTCGGCGATGGTCCGCTCATGCATGATCTGCGCGGGGCCTCGTTGAACGCTCCGAACGGACTCTCCATCGATCTGCGCGGGCGGGTCGACAACAGCGAGGTGCTGGATTTCTATGCCGACCAGCGCGCCGACCTATTCGTCAATCTGAGTAGTTCAGAAGGCGTACCCGTCAGCATCATGGAAGCGATCGCGCACGACATCCCCGTCGTGGCGACGGGGGTGGGCGGTACTCCTGAGATCGTCGGTGATTCGCTCGGCACAGGCCGTCTCGTCGATGCGGATGCGAGTGTTCAGGAAACAGCGGAGGCGATGGAGGCGGTGCTCGACGCGGCCGACGGCACCTATGCGCCACGCGCGCTGTGGAAGCGTGAATACGACGCGATGGTGACCGGGGCTCACGCCGCGGAGCTGGTGCGTGGCGCTGGCCGCTGAGTCGACGAGCGATATGGTCGTGCCGACCGTGACTGGTAGCGTCGTAGCGTGAAGGTGCTCGTGGTGACGACCTGGCTGCCGACTCGGGATGCACCTGAGATCGGAAAGTTCGTGGCCAGCGACATCGAGTTGCTCAGCCGCGATCACGATGTTCAGGTGATTCACCTCTCGGCCGGTGGCATCACGCTCCCCATCGGCGGCGAGCGGGTATCGCTGACGACCGTTCCGATGACGCCGTCGAACCCTCTGAGCGTCTGGAAAGCCGCGCGTGTCATCCGTGAACGCGCGCTCTCGGTGGACGTGGTCCACACGATGGCGGTGTCGGCCCTGCTGCCGTTCATCGTCGGGCGACCGCCCACGCCATGGGTGCACACGGAGCACTGGTCGGCTCTGCTGTCGCCGACGACCACAGGAATCGTGGCGCGTGCGGCGATACCACTCGTTTCGAGGATGCTGGTAGTGCCTGATGTCGTCATCGCCGTCGGCCACGAACTTGCCGCGGTGATCCGGACGGCGCGGAGGAGACCCACCGTCGTCATCCCGAACGCTGTCGAACGCCCAGAGCTTCTTCACGACCGGCCGGGTGGGGGCGAGGTCGCGCTGGTAGGCGTGGGCGGTTTGATCCGCCGTAAGGGACCGGACATCGCCATCCGTGCCGTCGCAGAGCTGCGCAGCCGCGGCAGAGCTGCGCGCCTGGTCTGGGCAGGGGATGGCCCGATGCGCGAGGAACTGACTCAGCTCGCGGAGCGGCTGGGGATCGGAGAGCACGTAGACCTGCGCGGAAGGGTGTCGCCCGACCGCATCGGTGCCCTTCTCGCAGAGAGCGACGCATTCCTGCTGCCTACGACGGTCGAGACGTTCGGAGTGGCGATCGCCGAGGCACTGGTCGCCGGACGCCCCGTGATCGTGGGAGCGAACGGTGAGCAGTCGTCCTTCGTCGGTGAGCCAGACGGGGTTCTCGTGCACGAGCAGACCGCTGAAGCGTATGCGGACGGTGTCGAGCGCGCGCTGCTGCTGAACGCGGACCGTTCCGCGGCGGAGATCGCCTCGCGTGCACGCGCGCTTTTCGACAACGACGCACGCAGGGGAGGGTGCTCCGACGCGTATGCACTCGCCGGCGCGCGTCGAGTCGGCCCGGATGTGGACGTGATCATCGCCGTGCACGATCCACGCAGGCGAATCGACCGCGCGGTGAGGTCGGCTCTCACCTCGACATCCGTCGAGCGTGTGATCGTCGTCTGCCACGGACTCGAGACGGGTCCGATCGAAGCGGCCACAGGAATCGAGGACGGGCGAGTCGAGTTCGTCCAGTTCGACGATGGTGTGCGGAGCCCCGCTGGGCCGTTCAATCACGGCTTGGATATCGCCTCCGGGCGCTTCGTCGTGATTCTCGGATCGGATGACGAACTCACCGCCGGGGCCGTCGACGCGTGGCGACGCACTGCTGAACGTGAGCGGGCTGACGTGGTGATCGCTCCTCTGCGTCACGACAACGGCTCGCGTGTTCCGACACCCCCCACGGTGCGGTCTCGTGGGCTGCGGGGGAGCAGGGATCGGCTCGCGTATCGCACGGCGCCACTCGGGTTGTTCGCACGGGACTCCGTCGGGTCCCTCAGACTCACCCCACGGCTGGCGACGGGAGAAGACCTCGCGTTCACCGCCAGGATCTGGTTCGGGACCACGCGAGTGAACATGCATACCGGCCCTGGCGATTACATCATCCACGATGGTGACGACCGGGTGACCTTTGCTCGCCGCGCGTTGTCGGACGAACTCCGCGCCGTCGAGCTCCTGGCCCGGGACCCGTGGGCGTGCGCGTTGCCGGACGACGATCGCACCGCGCTTGCTGTGAAGCTGTGGAGAATCACCGTGTTCGGTGCTGTGCACTACCGCGGATCCGAATGGGAGGAGGGGGATCGTGTCTGGTTGGCAGGACTGGTCTCATCGCTGCGCGACTTCGCTCCGCGCGCGCTCAACGTGCTGTCACGGGCGGACGCCGCGCTCGTCGAAGGACTTGCCGATCCCGCGGTTGCGGATCTCGAGATCGACATCCGATCCCGACGGCGACGGCGGTTCACGTCGCCTGCTGCACTACTACCGTCCCGCCTCGCCTCGGTTCTCGCACGCGAAGCGCCGTTGAGATTCATCGCGGCGACCTGGTGGGCGAGCCGTCGCTGAGTGCGGGGGTTCGCCCGCCCGCCCCGTACACTGGGGTCTCGTGAAGATCGTCAGCGTCGTGGGCGCTCGCCCCCAGTTCGTCAAGCTCGCCCCCATTCATAAGGCGGCCCTCGCGGCCGGCGTGGACCACGTGATCGTGCACACCGGCCAGCACTACGACCCGATGCTCTCGGACGTCTTCTTCGAGGACCTCGGGATCGGTACGCCGGACGTGCACCTCGGAGTCGGCAGCGGCTCCCACGGCGTGCAGACCGGCGCGATGCTGGCGGCGCTCGACGCCGTCTTCGATGAGCATCGACCCGACTGGGTCCTGGTCTACGGGGACACCAACTCGACGGTCGCAGCCGCGCTCAGCGCGGTCAAGATGCACATACCCGTCGCGCATCTCGAAGCCGGCCTGCGCAGTTTCAACCGTCGCATGCCCGAGGAGCACAATCGGGTCATGACAGACCACGCCGCAGATCTACTGCTCGCACCGACTCAAGTCGCCGTGGACCATCTCGCCGCGGAAGGCCTCTCACAGCGCACAGAACTCGTCGGAGACGTGATGACCGATGTCCTGTTCGAGGTGCGTGATCAGGTCGGAGACGCTGAATCCGCTCTGGTCGAAGAACTGGGCCTGGAACGCGGTGGTTACTACCTCGCGACGATCCACCGCGCCGAGAACACTGACGATCCGGCACGTCTCGGCGAGATCGCCTCAGGACTGGCCGAGCTCGATCGCCCCGTGGTGCTGCTGGCACATCCGCGAGTCGTCGCGAAGGCGGCCGCTCACGGGATCGACCTGAATCAGGGCACACTCATCGCGCATGTGCCTCTGCCGTACCCGGCTCTGATCGCGGCCGCATTGTCCAGCGCAGGCGTGGTGACCGATTCAGGCGGATTGCAGAAGGAAGCGTTCCTCCTGCACGTCCCGTGCACGACAGTGCGCACGGAGACGGAATGGGTCGAAACCGTCGAGCTGGGTTGGAATGTGCTCGCGAACTCGGCTTCAGAGATCGCGGCCGCCGTCACCCGTGAGCGTCCGGCCGACACGGAAGCGGCACCGTATGGCGACGGCCACGCCGCCGAGCGCGTCATCGAGGTGTTGAGCTCACGCCGCTGAGGATGTGGAGCGGCCGGCCTCACTGAGGCATGTCGACCACATCATCAGTCGTTTCAGGCTGCACCGGGTCTGACTCCGTGAACCGGCGCATCTCCACAGGCGCCCAGTCGGAACGCAGCGTCGACGCCCACTGAGAGAACCGTTCGTCACCGGTCAGCCGTGCGACGGTGTCGAGCTGCCCGGAGTGGATGACGTGATACGTCGGATTCTGCCAGTATCGTCGGCTGCAATCGTCTTGCCAGCAGTAATAGGACACACCACCGGGGACGCGAATCTCGGGCATCACCTCGAGCACCGTCGTCGCTGCTCCGTCGAGGTAGGCCACGGCTTCCGGGTCGCCGGTCAGTCGCCAGTAGTCGTACACGCCGAAAAGCGCGAAGAGGTGGCCGTTCAGCACCTTCAGTGGCGGGAGGTTGCCCGCGTACTCCTCGAACACGAGCAGACCCTGATCGGTCATGGTCGCCCATGGCTCTGCTGCGCTGCGGGGCTGGGTGAGGCTGAGCCAGGTGTGATCGGCAGCGGATCGCCATCGTTCATCGCCCGTCTCCTCATACAACCGGACGAACAGCGACAGCGCCTCGCCCTGTGCCATGGCAGACCACCAGGGCGAGTAGAGGTTCTTTGCGGCGTACGTCCAATCGAACAAGTAGGGGAAGTACCACGCATCTCCGCGCTCGGTGCGCATCTCCTCGAGACGCACTGCGTGACGGAGCGTACGTTCGAGCCAGATGGGATCGCCCGTGGACTGGTATTCGATCAGTGCAGAGATGCCGTACTGCGCGTAGGCGACCGGATGATCGACACGGCTCCCGTTCGGACCCATGTTGACGATGCGGAGGCCCGTCGAATCGAGCTGTTTCTGCACCGGGTCGTGGACGTCGACCGGCGGATCGTTCGTATACGGCGCGTCGACGGTCGTGGAGAAGACGAAGCCGCTCGTCTTCCACGCCGGGTTGACGGGCGGGACATCACCGCAACCGACGTTGTCGAGGGCTCGGTCGCTCACGACGGAGACGCCGCCGATCGCGGTACGCGGTGCGCTCCCTGCTGCCTGGATCTGCTGCTGCGGCGCCGTCGGCACGCACGCTGCTCGCGTCAGATAGAGATCGCTTCCCGTCTGCGCCGCGAGCGATGCTGCGGCGAGAGCGTCCGGGAAATCCTCGCCGCTGGTGAGCAGGATCCCTGCGGGCGGCTCATCGCCGGCGGCATCCATGAGTTGCACCGCCGTCTCGTAACGCGACGCACCACCCAGTCGCCGCACGTCGAACCCTTCTGTGCGCAGTTGCTGTTCGATCGGAATGCTGATCGAGCCGTGCCCCCCGGCCAGGATGATCTCGCGAGTCTTCAGTGCCTTGAGCTGCGCCCTGGTCGCGACGTCGAGGCTGGCGCGATCGCCGTCGATCAGCACCGTCGGCGCACCGATGCGTCCCGCCGTGGCCCCGGCGACGAGGGCGTCGGCGAAGCTGCGGCCGGTCGCGAGCACGACGGTGTCTGCGGTGGTGAAGAATCGTGCGGCCACGGTGCGCGACGTGGCGTAGCGGTCAGCGCCATAAAGGCGGTCTGTGTCCGGCACGAGCGCCTCGAGCGCTCGCAGCACGGCATCGGACACGACGGCGGGGCCTCCGAGGACGTGGATGCTGGATGGCTTGAGGCGCCGTATCTCCATCGCTACGACGGAAGGAAGAACGGTCGGCCGCGTCAGAAGCACAGGGCCTCCCACCAGTGCAGACGCGGCGGTAGCAGACAACGCATCGGGATAGTCCGCGCCGCTCGCGATGAAGACGGCGGGTTGCCCTGCAGGCAACTGCTGTGACACTGCGACGGCTGTCTCGTAGCGATCGTCCCCCCAGAGCCGGGACTCGGCGGCAACCGCGGCGATCGGCGGCATCGATACAGCCAACACGCCGACACTCAACGTCAGGGCGCCGAGCACGGCGGTGGCACGTAGCAACAGGTTGCGCTTCATCAAGGTCTCCCACGACAACCGTGGTGACACGCTGCCTCCACGCTCTCGTCAGCGTACTTGACGATGCGTCTCCCCGGCAGCGCGCTGGCCACTCACGCCGAAGTGCCACGTACTATGGGCTGGTGCATCAAGCAGCCGCGACGGTCGTCCAGCGTCAGTGGGCGCTCGATGTGACACGTGTGGTCGCCGTTATCTGAGTCGCGGCGATACACACGTTCGGCGCGGTGGTCGCGAACCCGGCTGTGCGAGGCAGCAGATCATGGTGGGGCGCCGTCGCCGTCGACATAGGGTTCATCTGGGTCGTGCCCGTGTTCGTGATGATCTCGGGGGCGTTGATACTCGAGCCACGCCAGTACGCGCGCGGGACGTCGGACTTCTACCGTCGACGGCTGCTGCGGCTGGCGCCGGCGCTCGTCTTCTGGTCACTGTTCTATTTTCTCGTGGTCCGAACCTGGATGAGCGGGGCGCCGATCACCTGGGATTCGATCGCAGGTTTCCTGCTGGACGGCCGGCCGTATACGCACCTGTACTTCCTGTGGCTCATCATCGGCCTGTACGCGGTTGCACCGGTGCTGTCCGCGTTTCTGCGCGACGGTGGAGCCCGCCGTGCGGTGATCTTCGCTGCGATCGTCCTCGGTGCGACGGTGTTCACCGGGTCATCGTCGGCGATCATGAGTGCGTTGGGACAGCCTCGACCGTTGACACTGCTTGCTCTCACCCAATGGTTGCCGTATGCCGGGTACTTCCTGGCAGGTTGGGCGTTGCGGGGGAAAGTCTTGCGGGGATGGCGACTTGCTGCCTTGATGACCGTCACCGCAGCGGCGATCGTCGTCTGCATCGTGCAGTACGGTTCATCTCCACGCAATGCCTTCATCGATGCCCTTGCTCCCGTCGGCTATTACGGGCCGCTGGTCGCGTTGGCCTCCTTGGGGGTGTTCGTATGCGCGAACAGCGTGTTGTCGGAGTGGCGACCACAGCCACGGGCGGCGCTGATCCTGCGTGAACTCTCGGACAGCGCATTCGGCGTCTTTCTGTTGCATTTCGTGATGATCATCGCCGTGCGGATGATCCCCGCGTTCGCGACAGCACAGGAATCGCTGCTGTTCTCTTTCATCGAGTGGTTCATCGTCGTCCTGATCTCGTTCATCATCGTTCTGGCACTGCGTCGCGTGCCCTACCTGAGACGCCTCGTCTGACCGTCACGTCTAGACTGGTTCTTATGCGTATAGCCGTCATCGCCCTCGGAAAAATCGGGCTTCCTCTTGCTGTCCAGTTTGCTTCTTCTGGTCATGAGGTGGTCGGCGTCGACGTCAATCAGAGGGCTGTCGACTCGATCAATGCCGGGGTGGAGCCGTTTCCCGGTGAGGCGGAGTTGCAGGATCGTCTGGCTGAGCTGATCCCCGCCGGACGCCTTCGCGCGACGACGGATTATGCGGATGCGATTCCCGGCGCAGATGCCGTTGTGCTCGTCGCTCCTGTCTTCGTGAACGATGAGACGTGGGAGCCGGATTTCAAGTACATGGATGCGGCGACCACGTCGCTGGCGGAGCACCTCACCCCGGGGACTCTGGTGTCGTATGAGACGACGCTGCCCGTCGGCACGACGCGTAACAGGTGGAAGCCGATGCTGGAGGAGGGGTCCGGCCTGGTCGAGGGCAAGGACTTCCATCTGGCGTATTCGCCGGAGCGTGTGCTGACCGGTCGGGTGTTCGCGGATCTGCGCAAGTACCCCAAGCTCATCGGTGCGCTCTCGGATGAGGGCAATCGTCGGGCGCGGGAGTTCTATGAGGCGGTGTTGCAGTTCGATGAGCGTCCGGATCTTCCTCGCCCGAACGGGGTGTGGGATCTGGGGTCGACGGAGGCGTCGGAGATGGCGAAGTTGGCCGAAACCACCTATCGGGATGTGAACATCGGGCTGGCGAACCAGTTCGGATTGTTCGCGGCAGCGAACGGTATCGATGTGTACAAGGTGATCGAGGCGTGCAACTCGCAGCCCTACAGTCACATCCACCGTCCGGGTATCGCCGTGGGTGGGCACTGCATACCGGTGTACCCGCGCCTGTACCTGTCCACGGACCCGGACGCGGACATCGTGCGCGTGGCCCGGCAGTTGAACGCGTCGATGCCGGAGCGTCTCGTCGCGCAGGCCGAGGGCATTCTCGGGTCCCTGGCCGGGCTGAAGGCGGTCGTGTTGGGTGCGGCGTACCGGGGTGGGGTGAAGGAGACCGCGTTCTCGGGTGTCTTCCCGACCGTCAAGGCACTCGAGGACAGGGGCGCTGAGGTGTCCGTTCATGATCCGCTCTACACCGATGAGGAACTGCGAGCTCTCGGGTTCGAACCGTATGCGCTCGGTGGTGACGTCGATCTCGCGATCGTGCAGACCGACCACGCCGACTACAAGGAACTCGCCCCCGCACAGCTGCCGGGAGTGAAGCTCCTCGTCGACGGACGCAACACCACCGCCCCCACCCTCTGGACCGGCACCCCCCGCATCGTCGTCGGGACGGCGAGCTGAGAGCAGCCGACTATCGCTGCTGATGCCTGCAGGCCTGGCTGACGACTGAGGGGCCTCAGAGCACGACAAGGCGCTTCGGATCGAGCCCTACGTGTCAGGGTTGAGTGAGTCCACCGGTTTATAGCAAGTCCGCCTCGTGGGGCGAGTTGAAGGATCACCAATCTGATGAGTTTGAGTTCCCCGGTCGCGGTCGTCGCGGCCGATGATGGAGT
>Ga0265296_1000153_pt1 | contig 134132 bp, 123 predicted proteins | sample MunlanPumphouse1_FD_189073 | JGI IMG/M metagenome (GOLD analysis project Ga0265296, IMG submission 189073) | Groundwater microbial communities from a municipal landfill in Southern Ontario, Canada - Pumphouse #1 | ecosystem: Environmental > Aquatic > Deep subsurface > Groundwater | place...
TATGGAATAGATAACCGCTGAAAGCATCTAAGCGGGAAACTAACCTCAAAACAAGGCTTCGCTGAGGATCGTGGAAGACTACCACGTTGATAGGCCAGGTGTGGAAGTGGGGCGACCCATGAAGCTTGCTGGTACTAATAATCCGATCGGTTTGATCGTTTCTCAGCAAAACTCATTCGATGATCATCCTTGACCAGATGATCGTCACGACAATGTCTTCTTCAATCTTGCTCGCTCTATCGGCCCCCAGGCCTACTTGAGAGCGGTCGGCCTCAAGTAGCGCGCAAGCGCTATAGGCCCAGCAAGATGCAATCCTTCTGTCCGCCCGGTTGACCTGGTGGCTATGTCGGAGGTTCCCCACCCGATCCCATTCCGAACTCGGTCGTTAAGCCCTCCAGAGCCAATGGTACTTCGTCTCAAGGCGCGGGAGAGTAGGTCGCCGCCGGGTCTACCTGGCGGACAGAATGATTGCTTTATGCTTGCCCTATAGGCCTTCGGCCTACGTGAAGGCAGCACTTCTCGAACCGTTCTTCCTTCACGACACTACCGTTTGCCGCGGGATGGAGCAGCCCGGTAGCTCGTCAGGCTCATAACCTGAAGGTCGTAGGTTCAAATCCTACTCCCGCACCCAAGATTTAGCCCGCTATTCCAATAGGATAGCGGGTTTTTCTTTGCCCGAATTCCGCACCCCAAATCCACCCGTGGAAGCCACGTGGAAGCACCCGGCGCGCAAGCCTACGCACAGCGGGGCTTTGGATCACAATTTGGGGAAAGCGAGATTGAAAGCGAGGGTGTCCTCCCATCGCAGTTTGCCCGTAGCATCGACACCGGCATCTTGGGCGGCGTGGTTACGTGAACAACGATTGGTTAGAAGTCATAAAAATTGCGCAAGCTCTCGCGGGCACCGTACTGGGGGGTGGTCTCGTCCTGCTTGGCGGCTGGTTGTCTGACCGAAGGAAGGCGCGCTTGGAGGACTTAGCGCGCGAACTTAGACAGCGGGCGCTTCTGACTGGGATGTTCGCTATCCGAAATCACATTGCCGCTAGATTGATCGAGTGGTCCTCGGAGGGACATCTCTCGCGGTTGGAGCCTTTGAGGACGGCGCAGGCCTATGTCCATCGCCTAATCGATAAGACCCCCGGCGAGAGTGAACTGTTGATGATTACCGTCATACAGGTCGGCTTGAAGCTCGATACGTTAATCGCGACTCTTGACCGTCGTTTCGATGATCCGAGCTTGAAGGTGCAGGAACAGTTGGCTCGTCTCTTAACCCTTCAAGCCGACGAACTAAGCCAGAGCTTGGATCAGTTCGATATCATATCGGGGCGAGAACTTATTATCCTCGGTTCCGACGATCTCCCCGACCTCTGTGATACGGCCGGTGTTCATGATGGGCTTGCCGGTGCCGGCCGCAGGCGCGACGACGGTGCTCAGCCTGGTGTTGGGACGACGTGACAGGCGATGGAGCCAGCGATGAATTGGATTCTCACCAAACTAGAGACTTGGCAAGCACGGTTGGCGACCGGCATCGCAATGATGAGCGCGTTAACTGCTTTTTTCTGGCCAGAGGCCGGCTGGGAGTTCGATTGGCCTGCATTCTCAGCCCTAATCGCGAGCGTCTTGCTGTGGCTGCTCTCCACCTTGAAAGGAGCGGTGGAAATTCACCCAAGCGATGTGCAGTTGTTCACGAACTTCCGCGCACTCGTCACTGACGCCGAGCGGGAATTCCTGAAGGAGTATGATTTCGCAACTCCCTTCCATCGGGATCGTTGGCGTGGGGTTAAGGAAGTCTCTGTGACTTGGGATGACCCTCGGCATGACTTCATAGATCGGCGGGTCCAGGCGAAATGGAAGGCGCTCCGAGCTCAACTGGTCGTATTTCGAGATCTCGTGGTTGGGACTACGGCACCGCTTCGTGGGTCCGACATGCAGACCGTCTGGCTGCGCGGGGAGGGGGAAGACAACATGTCTGCTGGGACGCGGGAAGAGGCACGGGCGTTGAATGCGGCAGCTTCAAAAGCGGTCGAGCTTCTTGATGAGTTCGAACATACAGCAGCCCGCCGACTGCGAACGTAACCAGGGCACACCCGCCTCTGCGGTTGGATGGGCGACCCAAATGCGACGTGCGCTTAGCGGCCGCTCGTCGGATTACGAAGCTGTTTTGCCCAAATTCCGCACCCGAAACTACCCTTGGAAGCCCTGTGGACGCCCCCTGCGGCCAACGACTAACTCAAGGGCAGATCTCCGAGCCGGAGTTTCAGAGGCCAAATCTTGGTTTTCAGTCTCTCGACGCCTCGGCGTACCCCGCCGTGCGCGCCAAACTCGCCGCTTCAAGAACCGACATCGGCTTCAGGTCGCTGTCGGCGACAGCATGATCATGGGCGCGACGCCGCAAATAGGGTCGATAGCTAGGATCCGGATGGTTGGCGGCTAGCACCTTCAGGACCTCATGCGTCTCCGGCCCCTGGATGTCGACCAGCATCGCGATCAAGCCGTTGCGGGCGTCCTGGGCGTAGTCGCGGGCGGTCGGGCTGTAGACGCCTTTGTTCCCGCGCTCGATATCGTCCTCCGCGCGAACATGGCGGTGTGCGAGCGTGTAAAGCCGGGCGAGATGCTGAGGGGTCCGGAAGCTGCGCACACGACCCTCGTCGTCCGCCCGGCCAATCGGCAAGCTGTTGAGAACTTCCAGCGCGAGGGTGTCCGCTGTGTCGGGGGGCAGGGTCGAAAGCTTATGCTCCAGCGCCTGTAGTCCCGGTCCGGCGTCAACGTCGATCCAGAGGGCGTGCCACAGCGCGGATTGATCGGCCGGAGTGGCCCTGTCCAACACCCGAGCCTCGGCTAGCGCGGCTAGGTCGCCTGGGGCGGTGCCCGTATTGGTCAGGATCGTGCGGCAATATCGAAGCACTTCCAGATTACGCACCTGATGGCCGGATAGCCAAACGAGCAGTGCCGGCGCCAGATCTCCATGGAGCCAAGGTGCATGGTAGACGATATCGTGCAGCGTGCGCCCGGGATCGTCGTTCTCAAGCTCCCAGACCAACTCGGACCAGACGAGCGCGAACCCGGCTTGCGGATGGGCGCGGTAGAGCGGTTCGAACCATCGGGGAAAGCCGTTCAGTTCCCAGAAGCCGTAACGCAGAGCGTGTCCCGCCTCCGCCTCCGGCAAGGTGTTGAGGCCGCGCCCATCTTCGCCTGCCTCAATCTCCAACCCCGCCATGGCGAAGAGCAGCGCGGCAGGAAATGAGTTCCGGTCTGCACCCTCGGAGCGAAGACCGGGATGATAGGCTCGCCATGTGTCTCGAGCAGCGTCGCGATACGCCTCGGCAACCGCTTGGCCGAATTCCGGAATAAGCCGCTGCCAATCCGCACCTCGGCCGCGCGCCTTGCGGGCGCCGCGATCAACCGAATTGAGGAGTTCATACTGCCAACCGGTCACCTGGCCCGGCTCGACCCCGACAGGTTGGCGGATGGCTTCCGGGTCGGCCTTGACCCGATCGATCCACTGCGCACGCCGGTCAGCGCGGACCTGCTTGGCTCTGGTCCGGCGCCGCTTGTATCGACGCTCGGTCGCCCTCCACGCCCTTGCGGTCTCATCCCGAACCGGATGTTTGAGCTGCTCAAGCACCGACTCCAGGTTCGGATCTCCGACCACCGCACCCTCGAGGCGTTTAAGCCACGGACGCGGCCGGCCGTTTTCGCGATAGGTTCGATGGCAGCGATGGAGCGCGACAGACCGATCGTTCGCCGTGGTCCGCGCCCGTATCCAACCGATCGTGCGGTCGAAACTGGCGGCGTCGAACGCCCAGAAATGTCCGATCCACGTCGCCGGCCAGTCATCCGCCAGCCGTTTGCCGTCCGCATCCATGGTGCGCCGACGATCCTCTATCGACCGCCAGAACAGAGCGTCGTTCAATTCAGGCCAGCGCGGAACCAGCGTCTCCAAAACGGCCTGATGTTTCGAAACTTCGCGATCCGTCCACTGGCGCAACGTCCGGACATTGATCATGACGTTGATCGACGAAGGCGCGAGGCTGGCTTTCGCGCGGGCCGAAACGAGGTGTCCTACAGCCTGGACAGCAGAACCCATGAGCCACTGATTGGATTTTGACACTCGGCAATCGCCGCGCTCAATGTGGGGCTCAGCGCCCAGCAGTCGATCCAGTCCGTCCACCAGCGTGGCCAAAGGCTGGGTCGGAGCATCATCGCTGTGTACCGGCAGCCGGTCGATGAATTGGCCCAAGGCCTGCGAAAGCCCCGTGACCGTATAACGCTCGGCCGGTTCCAGCCGAGGCATCGTGTCCAGAATCAACTGAACGGTTTCCAGAGTCGGCGTGGCACCGTCGATCAACTCGCCGACGAGTTGACGCGGAACGAGACTGTCCTGCTCAAGAAGCGCACGCCAGAGCGCTTTTTGATGCCCATCGCCCGCAGCCGCCACAGCCCTTGCGGATACGATCCTGGCGTAGTCCCCACGGTCCGGATCCAGGGCGATGGCCTGAAGTGCCGGCGCACAAAGCGACATGCCGCCTTGCCAGGCGACGCGGCCGAGGAAAAAGATCACGCTGTCGTCGTGGCCGTGGCGGTCGATCAGATCGAGCGTCACGGGCTCAAGATCAGGCTCCGCGATCCGGGCGACTGCCGCGTTGTCCCCCCCGGTTCCATGGCTGTCGACGTTGAGGATCCGGCCGACGACGCCGGAGAGGATGGCTTGACGCACGACGAGCGGGAGGCGCGCGACATCGCCCCCTTCGGTGCCGATCTGGGGCTCCAGGGCCAGCGCCCGCTCCCGGATCTTGTCGTCCAGAAGGATCAACCACGGCAGGATCGGCCGTAGCCTGGGGACGATCACAGCCTCGCCGTATTGAGACTTGAAGATGAGCGCCTCGACCGCGTCCTGGTTTCCGGCGGCGATCAGATCGCTCAGGCATTCCGCGGCAAGAAGTTCGCGGACCTCGCGATGCCTGAACCGGACGGCGCGGTAGATCGGGTCGTCAAAAATCCCGAGCGAAAGCAGTTTGACGATATCGCCATCCGTCCACCCCGTGAGAACCGCGCGGGGGTCGATCGCGCTCGGTCCGGCTTCGCCGTCGCCGGGAATCCAGATGTTGGCCCGACCCGTCAGCAAGACGACGAGCGCAAGCTGGCGGGCCGCGGCGAGCGCGCGGTTCATGGGCAGGACAGCACCTGGCAGAACCCCCGGCGGCGGCGTCAGCCGTCGGACCACTCCGCCCTTGAGAACCGACAAGCGGCTGCTGAGCGCCTTGCCTTCCTCCCATTCCGCGATGATGTCTTCCAGATCGAACGGCCGCCGAGCGAAGGAATGGAGATTTCGTCGCTCTATTTCCCGAAGCAGGCCGTCGACGTCCGCGACGCCGCGGTGTCCGGCGAAAATCCGGATGTCGTCGTCCTGCAGGGGAGCCAATCGGTAAAGACTCACCGCCGAGGTCGCGCCGTCCTCTTTGGAGTCTGCATCGTCATAGACCAGGCCCCAGTCCTCATCCGTCGGATCGCTCCAGCCCGCTTTCCCGTCTGTTTCGGCCTCCGCATGCGCACGCGGGGCTTCATAGGGGAGCCTCTCCTCGATCATCTCGCGGTCGAGCTTCCCCCTCCAGGCGTACGGACGGCTGGAGACGTAAACGAATGCCCTGTGTCGGGCGTCGTGAATCCGGGCCGAGAAGGTCCGGATGGCGGATTCGAACGCCCGGGGTTCCTCCAGTCGCGTCTCGTCGACCGAATCCAGGAAAAACCAGGCGTCATGCGCGCCGCCGAGCCAAGCCTCGAACTGCTCGGGCGTCCCGGCCTCGAAAGCCGAGCCGAAGGCTGCATCGATGTCTTCGATACGAATGAAGAAGGCGGCGCGGCCCTTCGCCTGCTGGCGTTCGGCCTCGGCCTTCAATTCAAAGGTCTTGCCGGCCCCCGCATCGGCGAGAATCACGACACGGCGCTGCTCGAGGAGCTTCGGCCATCTATGGGTTTCGGCCCCGTACATCGCCCCCCACACGTCGTCGATCAATCCGTCCTCCGAGGGCTCGTACGCCGCCGGCAACGTCGTGAAGCTGCGGATCAGCGGAACAGGCTTTGTTCTCATGATCGGGTCTCGAGATCGGCTGGATAGAGACGGGGGAACCAACGCTCCACTACATCACTGGGGAAACCCAGCCGAAGGGCGGAGCGGTGACTGGTCGCCACCAGCATGCCGCGGTCGATCAGCGCCGAGGTGATCTTGCGCGCCGCCCGCTCCTCATAGCCCGTCAGGGCCTGAACCCTCGCCCGTTCAACCTCGCCGGACATGGCAGCCTCACGAAGGACCAGGAAGCTGCCCTTTGGCAAGCGACGACTCCGGATCTCCTCTTCGATATGGATCTCCATACGGCGGAGGAGCGCCTCAGGCTCGAGCAACTCCGACATGAAGGCGACCTGGTCGCGCGAGGTTTCGAGGAAGAATCTGCAAAACGACATCAGCCCCGTCTGGGTCAGATTGCCTCGTCCGTCGCGATCGCCTTGCCGGGGCGCGTCGGCGAAGGCCAGCAGTTCTTTGTATCGGGTCTCGTTTCGAGCGAGGCCTCGAGCCACGGACCATAAACTCGTTCCCACCCCAAGCCGCTTCAACAAGGCATGCGACATCAGCCGAGCAACGCGGCCGTTGCCGTCGACGAAGGGATGGATCCACAAGAAGCGGTGATGCACGGCGCCGACAGACTGGATCTGGCGAAAGCGGCTGAGGGGCGGCGAGCCGTAGGCCTGGTCGAATCGTCCGAGGAAGCGCGGCAGGTCAGCGTGGTACGGCGGGACATGCTTGCCAACGATGACATCGTTCTTGCGAAGCTCTCCTGGAACGAGCCGAATGAGTTCGCCGGTATCGGGATTCTTCACCCACCGCATTTCCGCGGGCAGCAGCTTGCAAAATTCTTCGTGGAGCCACCGCCCGTAAGTGGCCGTCGCTGGCCAGACTCCAGGATCCTGGTCGTCGTCGATCAACCTCTGCACATGGATGTGCGCAACCGCCTCCTGCTGAAGCTCGCGCTGCTTGGGTTCTGTCGAAAAATCGTTGGCGAGCGCCCGGTCGATGTCGCGCGGGTGGGTGTCGTGGCCCTCGATAAGATTGGAATAGTAGCAATTCATCGACCGGACGAGATCGCCGACGGACTGCAGCATGATGGGGTGCATCCGTCCCGCCAATCGGTTGGCGTCCGCCAAAAGCGCAGCTGCGCCGTCCTCCAAGTCGGTGGCGGCCTCTTCTGGGAGCATGGGTTCCATGGCGGACACGTTCATGCCGCCTATTATGCCGGTTGCGAGGCATGTGTATAGTCCAGCCAGAGCAACGAAAATCAAAGGGCAATTGAGGCGTTTGTGCCGGTTTAAATGCCGGTTAACGTGCCGCACAATCAGCTTAAAAATCGAAGGTGTGCGGGTGAGAGGGATGACCTAATCGTCCACCCCGACGGTGTGGCTCCCAGTCGCGTTGCGGACCGGGCGGCAGCGTACAGATCGACTTGGTCCAGCTTTATCTGAGCGACGGAGGCTGGGGCTCATCGACGATGTCTGCCGAGGTGATGACAATCGGGGTCGAAGCGTAGGACGCCACGGCGGCCAGGTCCGCCGCCAGCTGGAACATCTGCCAGTGCAGTCTGACGAACTGGGTGAGGGCGTCGACAGTGTCCGGACCCTCGAGGCGCCGGGGGATCGGGAGGACCAAGGTCCTGACCTCGCCGTGTCGGGTCGCGGACGCGGCCAGCCTAGGCGCCGACTCGAAGCCCCGCGCGCCCATGGGGCCCCGATGTAGGAAGAGGTTCCGGTAGTCCGTAAGCTGTTTCAGCCAAGGATCTTCCGCATCGGCCCAGCCTCTGGTCAACGCGACCGCGGCCGGCTGCGATGCCGCTGTCCTGCGCGCGTCCGCGCCGAGCCAGTCGATCAGCCGCGCCAGGCTGTCCTTGCTGGTGGGCGCACCCAGCTGACGCCCGACGATGGCCGCCAGATAGTCTCGCGCTGCGCCCATCTCCGCGACGAACGAGTGGATGGCCAGGTGCAGGTCGGCCAGCGGGATATTCTCGAATGGATGGCCGACCTCGGCGCCGTTGGTTAGAGCCGACAGCAGCTGCGCCCCATAGCCGTCGGAGATGTCGCGCAGGCGGATGTCCGAGGCGCGCAGGCAGACGGAGACGTATCGCGCAAGCGCGCTGTAATCCTCGTCCGCGGCGGCAGCGGCATGGTGGGCGATATTGCCCCAGAGCTCGGTCGGCAGGCCGGAGGTCGCCTCCAGCCCCACAAAGGGCCTCCAAATCCGCGTGGGCAGGTGTGGATCACCCAAGAGGGTTTCATCCGCGCCGAAGGCCCGGACGCGGAGCTCGGCGGCGACGATACTTATATGCGTTTCAGGAACGGGCCCCATCTCGACGAAGGCACCGTCGACCCGCAACGGTCCTATCAGCCACCCCGATCCTTGCCGGCGTCCCCGAAGCCCGCCCGTGAAATGCAGTTCGTCCACTATCTGGACGGTATGGGTGCGGATGGGCGGCAAGGTGGGCTCCCCTGGCGGTCTCGGTGTCAGCCGAGGCCCGGATTGAAGCGGGCGCCGGCGTCGCGCAGCCGGTTGACCAGGGACAGGGATGCGCCGTGTGCGGCAAGGGCTTCGTCCTGCGTGCACGGCTCCTCGCCATAACGAATGCCCGGCGTGCACTGGATCGCGGCGAGGAGCTCTGGCGCGTCCAGATTGATTCCGAGCGGGCCAAGCTCCCGCGCCAGTTTGGCGAGCTCGTGGGTGAACTGGAACTGTCCGCCGTGGAGGGCGATCGCCGCCTTGAGCGTCTTCTCGGCGGCCTGCAGAGACGCCCATTTGGACTCGCCGTACCGGCCCCGGTTGCTCATCAGGGTGGCGACGGCGGTCGCATGATCGCCTCTGGCCGATTGAAGCAAGTCATGGGGCGTGGCCTCAAGACAGTAGCTCGCCCAGAGCGCCGTCATGAACGCCTGTTCCGCTCCCTTCAGCGCGGCGTCGGACAGCCGCGACGCCTTGGTCGGCGTCATATGCTCGATCAGCTGCAGGATATTGGCCTGGAGCGGAGGCCGGCCCGAGGTCGTCTCGGGCAAGAACTCTCGCGAGACGCCGAAGGCGACGCTGCCGAAGATGCGCGGCACTTTCAGGAGGTAGAGATCGCCGTCGAGGCGCACCACCGTCCGTCCCGGACACATGTCGATCTTGAGCCGATCGCCGTAGGTGTCATCGTACCAGCGACGGATGGCGAGGCTCAGCGGCGCATAGGGGCGCAGTTCCGGCGGCAGGCGGTTCTCATCCGTGACCGCGATCGGCATCGGAATGCCGTAGCGGACGCTGACCTCGCTTCCCGCGCGGATCGGTCGGTCGGCAATCGGGAAACCTTTTCGGGTCAGGGCGGCGTCGATATCCGCCATCATCGCCTCAAACGCGGGTCCGACGTGAGGCGGCGGCGGAGGGCTCGCGGCGAATTTGCTCATGCTGGTGCTCACGCCCAACCGGCGACGTTCCGCCGGAGCTCAGCGAGCTTGGTCTCGCTGACCGTGGCGAACCTGTCCTCGATGATGCCGTCGTACAGTTCGAACTCGCGCTGTTTGGGAGGCGGCAGTTTGCGGAGGGAGCCCTTCATAGCGGAAGTCTCGGCAATGCCGGCCTTGGGCGCAAGAGCCGAATTCGCTCCAATGCCATGGTCGCGGGAGCTCTCGAAGCGCGCCTGACAAGGCTCGACCGTCACCTGCTCCTCGGGCGCCAATAACCTTAATGAGGCGTGGGCCTGCATCGCTTGGCGGTTCACATGCACGGACTGTTTAGTGAGTGGTCGATTAGTTGCTGGCGAGCCCTCGGCGATTGAGAGCAAGATAAAAGCCGCAAGGTGCGGGCGGGGTTGGGGGCGAAAACAGCGAGCATTTCCAGTTATATGCGACAAGGCACGCCGTGACCCCTCACCTTTGAAGTGTGTCTATGTCTTTGAAGATGAGGGCCAAAATGCACCTTCTTCGCGCGCGCATACCGGAATGACGCCACGCCAGTGTCGGCCGGTCAAGGGTGCCGTCGCCGTTGTTTCCGTGATGGGGCGCAGTCCGCGCCCCTTCCTACAGCCCTGCACTGCTCCGGCTAAGAGCTGCAATGCGATGTTGCTGGCGATCAGGCCTTCAGCCGGACCCCAGGTCCACCGACGGGATCAGCGGATAGAAAGATTACGCCCGCCTGTTCGAGGGCTTTCTGAACCGCATGGACATTTTCAGCGGCGCTTCGGCCGGGACCTAGCGCGCTTTCCATTCGCCTGATCGTCGGAAGGGACAAACCTGTTTCCGAGGCAAGCCGAGGCCCACTCCAATCAACAAGCGCTCTCGCGGCGCGGATTTGGGCGGCTGTCAGCATGGCGTGACACCAAAAGTAAAATACGAGACGCTTTTGGATTGACTATTAGAGTGGTGCATGATACTAATGGACTAATACACACCTCGCGCGCCGAGTCATGCAGTCACGTCTTTGACGAGGCGTGCGGCTGCATGCCTCCGGTTCATCAACGGAATAGGCTCAATGTCGATTCAGTCTTGGCACCAAAACTGGCTGGCTCTGGACGACCAGCACAATCGCTACCTCGAAGCGTGGTGCGAGCTGAATGGTAGGCTGGAGCGGCAGCCAGGGTGGTTCGCCCTATCCGACGCCGAAAAGGACGCTGCGCAACATGCCAGCGGCCTGTCCGAAGTGGAGGCGCTCCTGCGTATCCTGCATCGACGGCTTGGTCGGTCATTGCGCAAGATTCCTATCAGTCCGAGTCGCGACTTCGATGCCGTGTTGGCGAACCTCCGCGTTGCCGAGCGGCTAAGTCCTCCAGAAGAGAACGCGGTGGTCCACGGGATACTGAGGCGAGCGGTTCGCGACCTCGATGTGATCCGAAGGGCGTCATGAGAAATCGGCGGCGCCGCGAGCCAGATAGGGCGCTCGCTCGCGCCTTCGTCAGGAATGCGCGAGCCTTCCACGAGATGGGGCAGGCGGCTAAGGGCCGGGAAGGGTCGTCATCCGCCTACTACGTAGCCATCGCCATCGAACTCGGCCTGAAGGCATATCTCCTGCATCGCGGCTTCTCTGACGATTGGACTCGCGTCTGGCTCCGTCATGATCTTAGCAAGGCGCTCCGCTGCGTCAGGATGCTGGGGTTCGAGGCTGTCCCTGGAGGCATTGCCGAACTCGCTGCCGTGCTAGGTCCGCTTTATGGGTGCGGTGCCCTGCGCTCAGGAATCAAGCCAAGCCTCCCGCTTCTGCCCGAAGTCGTCGATCAAACCATCTGCGACCTTTTGAGCGCGGTTGAGGCCGCGATAGCGATCGTGAACGGGACCGATCAATGAGCCTGCTGCCATCGCAGTTGGACGACGATGAGCGCGAGCGCCAAGTTCTTGTTCGGGCGATCCGGCGGCTCCCTCGCCACTATCGGGATGTCTTCGTCCTCCATCGCTTCGCCGGAATGCCTGTGGAGCAGATCGCCGACCGTCTGGGCATCGAGACCAGAGCGGTCGAAGCGCGTCTGGGAGGGGCACTCGGACGCCTGAGCCGCGCCGTCGAGCAGGCGGGCGATGGGGGGGCTCCTGAATGCGAATGAGGGTCTAGGGCAGGATAGGCTTTGCGCCGGCATTGTCAGACAAACGCCGATCATTAGCCGATGAGCGAGCCAGCGGCGCGCTCCCCCGTTCGCTTGGTGCCCGCAGTCTCACGGTCGGATGCCTCGGGATTTCTTCGGATTTGGAAAAGGAGGAATCGTGACTGGGTAGGAGCGCCCACCCATGTCCCGCCAAGGTCTTGAACAACTGCGATACCTGCGGACCGCTGAGGCTGCGGCGCTCCTGCGCCTCTCTCCCCGCACGCTTGAGAAGTACCGAGTGCATGGGACAGGTCCAGCTTATCGAAAGGCGGGCGGCACGGTGCTCTACGTAGCTGACGAACTCATCAGCTGGGTGGAGTCTAGCCGTCGTGGTTCCACAGGGGATGACCAAGCCCGCGATTACTAGAGGTCTCCAGCCTCAGCTGCACCATGTCGAAGCCAGCGAGTTCTCGGTAAGACCGACTCTGACTCGTCTCAGACGCTTGCAAGGTCTGCTTTCGGCCTCCCCCCGGAGGCAACCTTGAACCGGCAAGATAACAGGACATTGTTTATCTAAGTTCGAAAGCCGGGTCGGATCAGCTGAAGATTCAGGACCCGCCGTTTCCAAAATGGTCCCCAGAGCGGTCTGGTGGCGGCCGGGAACGAACCCGCCACGTCCGTCATTCATTCGTGAGGAGGCCACGATGGCTAAATATTTGGTGGGAGACCACGTCAGTTGGAATTCCGAAGCTGGCCGGGTGAACGGTCGGATCATCAAGGTCCACATGGGTGATTTCGACTACAAAGGACACCGCCATCGGGCCTCTAGGGATGCCCCCCAGTATGAGATCAAAAGTGACAAAACCGACCATGTTGCGGCCCATAAAGACGACGCGCTGACGAAGCTCGGCTGATGGCGACGGGATTCGACCATTGGCCATTCCAGTCGGAGCCTGGACGAGTTCTTACAAGTTCTGCGCCAGGCGCAGGTCGAAACGCTGGTCGACGTCAGATGGTTTCCGAGATCACGCACCAACCCGGTCTTCAATATCGAGCAGCTGCCCGGCGATCTCGCAACTAACCAAATCGGCTATCTGCACTACCCGCCACTTGGCGGGCGGCGACCCCGGCAGTGGGCCGTCGATCCTCGGCTCAACGCGATGTGGCGAGTTCAGAGTTTTCACAACTATGCCGACTACGCGCTCGGCAACGCCTTCGGCGACGCGTTCGATGAAATGGTCCGTCTAGGCCGCGAACGCCGAGTGGCGTTGATGTGTTTGGAAGCAGTGTGGTGGCGCTGCCATCGCCGCATCATTACAGACCACCTGCTGTTCCGTGGGAAGGAAGTCACACACCTGATGGCTATCGGAAAATCCGCTAAGGCGACCCCCACGCCCGGCGCCCAAAGATTGGAAGCGTCGAAAGTGATCTATCCCGCTGAGGCCTCTGCAGGCGATCTGGAGACGGGCGAAAAACTCGATCATGGTTTCGACGGAAGCCCCGACGCGAGCGAGTCCACTCGCACGTGGTCAACCGCGGGCCGCCTGTCTGCCGCTACGGCTTGCGTCGCTAGCACGGGTCGATGGTCGTAGAACTCGACTTGCATTCGCATCCGCCCCTCGGGTGTTACGAACTGCAATTGCTCAGGAAGAACCAGTCCTGGCTGGGGGGTCAGACGCCGCTCTTCGTTCGAGCCGACGATCGTATAGATGACCGCGCCCTCATGGAATGCGGATGACGTCCCAGACGCCAGCCTTCGTGCTGTGGTGGTGACGTAGTCCAGTCGGCAGGCTCGTTTCGTCGAACACGGCGTCGTCCAATAAGGTATGGATGTGGGCTCTTGGACCATGTCGGTGTTCTTTCCCTTTCCGGGACGGATGGATAACTAATATCGCGTGGTGGTGGCTATACGTTGAATCCTGGCCGACCAAACCCAGACTGCAATCTGAGGATCCACCATTCGGACCGTTCCGGCCCGTCATCGCCAGAGCCTACCAGCCCTGCGAACCTGCTCGATCGAACGACAGGGTCAGACTTAGCTGCGACGGGGGCGATGTCCGCTTTCGGTGATGTTAGAATTTCTGTCGTTCGGCGGCAGAACATTTGTCTTGAGGCCTATGCTTTACTCCGACACAAGCAGGCCGTGTTTCTTGGCGTTAGAAATTTCTTTGTCGCGGGCCTGTCGGTCCCTCGAACAGAAGCCGTCCGATCCAGTCTGGGGGCGTCCATCGGGATCGCGACCTGCGGAGTGCTCGCCCGCTGTCTGATCGAGGGCCGGATTTCCTTTTCGCCGCTGCTGGCCGCGCCAATCGGCGCCTCGGCCGTCCTCGTCTTCGCGTTGCCTGCCAGCCCATTGGCACAACCACGCGCCGTCATCGGCGGAAATGTGTTGTCGGCCATCGTGGGCCTGGCTTTCGGTTTCATTATTCCTGATCCGCTGCTGGCCTCGGTCGCAGCCGTCGGCATCGCCATCCTCGCCATGAGCCTGTTGGGCTGTCTTCACCCGCCCGGCGGCGCCATTGCTCTTGGCGCAGCGCTCGCCATGTCGTCGTCGTCGCCGCTCGGACTGGACTACCCCTTTGTCCCAGTTGGATTGTGTTCGGTCCTGCTCGTGATGGCAGGAAGCCTCTATGGGCGGGTCACGGGCCATACCTACCCCCGTCGCGTCGATCAGGTCCTCAGCCCTCACCGCACTGGCGATAACCCGCCCTTCCAGCGGTTTGGCTATACCCGTGCGGACCTCGACCAGGCGCTTGCGCACTACGGCGAGTTGCTGGACGTGAATCACAACGATCTCGACGCGGTCTTCCGCAATGTAGAAGTTCAGGCGCATCGACGGCTCCATGGCGCCATTCCCTGCGCCGACATCATGTCGCGCGATGTTATTTCATTGTTCGTCAGCCAGGCCGCGGACACCGCATTGGCCAAGCTTCAGGCTCACGATCTCAGGACCGCTCCCGTCGTCGATGCGCGCGGACGCGTAGTCGGTATCATTCGGCGTGCCGAACTGCTCGCTGGCGGTGTTTCGCCGGTGGGCCAGCTATTAGACCCCGTCGTCGCCACCGTGGGCTTGCAGACTCCGATCGAAGAACTCCTGCCTTCTTTATCAAGCGGCGCGATGCATGAAGCCCTGGTAATCGACGAAGATGACGTGTTGGTCGGCATCATCACTCAAACGGATTTGCTGGCCGTTCTCTATCGCGCGCACGTCGTCGAAGCCGTCGTATCGGCAAAGGCCGCCTGAAACTCCGTGGCGGGTCGCGCTGGACGGTTCCGACGCCTGGCGGCTCTCTCCGCCAGGCATCGATCGTCTCCAGGCCGGTCGCTTTGGTCAGGCCGCGAGGCTTCCATCAGCGGGACCGAAAAACTCATAGTGGATGCGGTCTGCCGAAACCCCGGCTGTTTTCAGGTCCAGCACGAGGGCACGAAGGAAGGGTCGAGGACCGCAGAGATAATAGTCTGCCTCCTGGATCGGCGTGTGCTCGGACAGCCAGGCGCCGGAAATCACGCCTTGGTGATCAAAGTTCCCTGCGTCATTCGCCGCGATCATTTCGTAAAATACGGTGCTGCGCACCCTCGGGTGAGCAGCTGTCAAGCGACGAACGTAATCGCCCATAGCGTGGGTCTTGGCGTCGTGCGCGCCATGGACGTAGTGGACCTCGGTCTCAGGATGTCGCGCCACGATCGCCTCCAACATGGAGACCATGGGCGTCAAGCCAACCCCGCCGGATAGCAGGACGACCGGGCGTTGCGGTTCTTCGGATAGGAAGAAGTCGCCTGCAGGCGCACCGACCTTCAGCACCATGCCGGGGCGGGCGTTGTCGTGCAGCCAGCCCGAGGCCAAACCCTGCGCCTCGCGCTTGACCGTGATGCGATAGGTTTCGTCGTTGGGTGCGCAGGAGATGGAGTAGTTGCGTTTGACTGGCGCATGGCCCGGCACATCGAACCAGAAGGTCAGATACTGGCCTGGGCGGTGACGCAGCACCGGGCCGCCATCGATCGGCTTCAGTATGAAGGAGGTGATGACCGAACTTTCGGGACGCACCTCGACCACTTCGAACGCTCGCCAGCCGTTCCAGCCGCCCTTAGATGCCCCCAGGTCCTCATAGATGGCGGCTTCGCGGGTGATTAGGATATTGGCCAGGAACCAGTAGGCTTCGCCCCAGGCGTTCAGGATTTCCTCGGTTGCAGCATCGCCCAGGACATGAGCGATGGCGCCCAGCAGAGCCTCTGCCACGTGCGGATAGTGTTCAGGGTGGATCTGCAGTCCGACATGCTTCTGGGTGATGCGTTCAACCGCAGCCGCAAGGGCGCCGAGATTCTCGATGTTCTTGGCGTAGGCAAGGATCGCGCCGGTCAGGGCGCGCGGCTGCGAGCCCGTGTCGCCCTGGTGGGACTGATTGAACAGGTCGCGGATCTCGGGGTTCTGGAACATCCGCGAATACATCTCGTGGACGATGTCGAGGCCGTGGGCTTCGAGAGCGGGAACGGTGGCTTTGACAAGCGCGATGGTGCGCTCACTGAGGGCTCGGGCCATCAGAGGTCTCCTTGGTGCAGCAATGTGAAGGGGGAGAAAAGAGCGAGCTAGGCGTTCGGAAAATCTGAGCCTGGCGGCTCACGGCGCTGGACGGCGATCCCAAGTTGAAGGCTCCGGGCGATCATTCGAGATTTGCCGACAAACAGCGCCGCCGCGTGGGGTGGGCAGACCTCGAGGGCAACCCGCTCGTAGATGTCCAGCCAGCGCTGGAAATGTGGTGCGCCGATATCGGGGATGCCGACATGAACCGCCATCGGAGTTCCTTTGAATCGGCCGCTCAGCAACAGCACGGACGACCAGAAGTCGCACAGCTTGTTCAGGTGCTCATCCCAGGCCCGGCCAATTGCCCGGTCGAAGATCGGGCCGAGGAGCGGATCCATCCGAACCTCGGCGTAGAAGCTATGCACAAGATCATGGATCATCGATTCCGTGACGCCTGCGGCAACGCCCGGACCCAGGCGTGGAGATGGGGTCATGGCTGTCTCGACGCAGTCACAGGGTCTCTCAAGCGGCCGTCTTCCACGTAGGCTCGAGCGTGACGTGCGGCGGGCAGGGGGCGACCGCCTGGATGGGAAGTCCGCCGAGTTCGTTGGCGTATCCGTGATTGACGTCGCGGTGGTGGGCCTCATCGGCCCGTACGACCAGAACCACGTCGCGTAGGGTCGCTGTATCCGCCAAACCCCAGTAGCGCTTGGCGATCTCGGGCGCCGCCACATTGGGTGAACGCCCCTCGTCGATTTCTGCGAGATAGTGGGTGTAGCTGGTTACGGCTTCCTCCTCGAAATAGCCAACTACGCGGTGAGCCGTCTTCGAGGACACGAGATAAAGACCGAAGAAGAAGAGATAGAAGACCCATTGCACCGAGACGATGACGAAGCGTTCGAACAGCGTGGGCTTGGAGATTTCGATGAAGGTCATCAGGTGCATGCGTTCGTTTTCCGCCTCGTCCATCAGCGTCTTGATCCAGCCCTTGTCGTCGCACATCCGGCGCAGGCAGGTCAGGTGGTTGATCGTGGCGCCGACCATTCCAGGCACTGCGGCGACGGTCTCAAGCACCACGGCGCGGTGACCGTAACGCTTGGCGAAAAACGTGTCGGCGCAGAAGCGAAGCAGCTTGGTGAAGCTGAATGCCACCCGGTCCGAGATGCCTTTTGGCTGATGATGGACCGAGAGATCGACGAGGGGGGCGGTCATGGCCTGGTTCCTTGAGGTCCGGGAGACCTCCGGGCCGCGTTGGGCGGCGTTTGAAGTTGATGACGGTGTAGAAGGAGGCAATCGTCGTCGATATTTGGGTCTTGTCCCTAAGGGGAATCTCGGAGGCGGCATCGGCCGTCAAACCGGGTTATGGAGTGTCGATGCGAGCCATCCAGCCCCCTGAGACGGCCCCGTCCTCACTTATCCAGCCGGCGCCGGCCTGGGTTGCATTGGCGGCGACCCTGTTTGTCGGCGCATTCGGCGTGGGGCTGCGCTTGATCCTGGGCGAAACCCTTGGAGACCACGGCGCCTTTCTGGTTTTCGTGCCTGCCGTGGTGGCCGGGGCCGCACTTGGCGGTTGGGGCCCCGGAATCTTGGCGACGGTGTTGACCCTGGCCGCCGGGTTTCTGCTTACGCCCTTCAGCCAGGCCCTCGTCATCGAGGCTGTGTTGTTCTGCGGGGTCGCGGTGACCGTGACTGTCGGCGGCGAGTGGTTTCAACGTGCTCACCGGGATCTGTCAGCGCGCGAGACCCATCTCCGCCTGATCCTTAATACTGTCCCCGATGCGATGATTCTGATCGACGAGAAGGGTGTGATGCGCGCCTTCAGCCCGACGGCGGAGCGACTTTTCGGCTGGCCGGTCGATGAGGCTGTTGGCCAGAACGTCAACATCCTGATGCCCGATCCTCACCGTGAGGCGCACGATACCTATCTTGAGCGATACTACCGAACCGGCGAGCGCCGCATCATCGGCCGGGGGCGGATCGTCATGGGTCAACGCCGGGACGGCTCGACATTTCCGATGGAGCTGGCGGTCGGTGAAATGCGCACTTCCGAGGGCCGCTTTTTCACGGGGTTCGTGCGAGACCTCACCGAACGGCAGCAGGCCCAGGCCCGGCTTCAGGAGGTTCAGGAGGATCTGGTCCGGGTGTCCAGACTGACTGCGCTCGGCGAGATGGCGTCAGCCCTTGCGCATGAGCTCAATCAGCCTCTTGCTGCGATCACCAACTACCTCAAGGGTTCCAAACGTCTGTTGCAAGCCCAAGCGATATCAGATGATCGTCTGACCCACGCGATCAGTGAAGCGGCCAAACAGGCCCTGCGCGCGGGCGAGATTATCCGGCGCCTGCGCGACTTCGTCGCTCGCGGAGAGAGTGAGCGTCGCATTGAGGATCTTGTTGCACTGGTCGAGGAAGCTGGCGCTCTGGCGCTGGTCGGCGCCCGGGAGGCAGGCATACAGGTTGAGTTCGACATGGATCCGCTCGTCGGCGGCGTCCTGGTGGACAAGGTCCAGATCCAGCAGGTCCTGTTGAACCTCATTCGCAACGCGATGGAGGCCATGGAAAATACGACATCAAAACGGCTGGCTATACGGGTGTCCGGGGAGGAGGATATGGCTCGTGTATCGGTCTCGGATACCGGCTCTGGCATTGGATCGGAAACTGCAGAGCACCTGTTCGAGCCCTTCAGAACCACCAAGCGGACAGGGATGGGCGTGGGCCTGTCGATTTCCCGCACCATCATCGAAGCTCATGGCGGCAAGATCGAGTTCGAAGCCCTGCCGCAAGGCGGCACAGTTTTCCACCTTACCCTTCAGCGCGCCAGCCTTGCAGAGGATTTGCCCCATGACAGCTGAGCTGACGGTGTACGTCATCGATGATGACGAGGCAGTCCGCGACTCGACGGCATTTTTGCTCGAGACCGCAGACCTGAAGGTGCGGACCTATGAATCGGCGGAGACCTTCCTGGCTGAGCGCGACAGAGCGCCTGGGTGCGTCATCACAGATGTGCGTATGCCCGGCATCAATGGTTTGGAGCTGGCCCGAAGGATCAGAGATTCCGGATCGAACGAGCCTGTGATCGTGATCACGGGGCATGCGGACCTGCCTCTCGCGATAGAAGCGATGCGCGCAGGCGTCATCGATTTCGTGGAAAAACCTTTCGACGATGAAGTTTTGTTGGGCTCGATCAGCCGTGTTCTCGGACAGGCGGAAGGTGCGCTGTCCGCTGAAGGGCAGCGCCGGGAGATGGCGTCTCGCTTCGACAGCCTGTCACAACGAGAGCGAGACGTTCTCCTTGGCCTGGTGCAGGGACACCCGAACAAGGTGATTGCTTACGATCTGAACATAAGCCCCCGCACGGTCGAGGTGTACCGCGCCAATCTGATGACCAAGATGAAAGCGGGAAGTCTGTCGGAACTCGTGAGGATTTACCTGACGCTCCACCCTGCCTGATTTTCGATGCGCCCTTCCCTCAGGAAGCAGGTCGTGGTTATATCGGACTACGATACAATCTCGGTTTCGAGGTGGCGTGATGGACAGTGTTTCAAGGCAGCAAGATCTGGCCTGCCCGCATGAGCTCCAGATTTCCGTCCGTTTCGACGAGGGGTCTTGGATTGTCGACTGCAGTCCGACGTTCGAGATTTTAAGCTATCCCTCCGGTGCGGCTGCTGAAGAAGCGGCGCGTCGGCTAGCCGCCCGGTTTGCCCAACAGGGGCAGGGGGTTCACGTCGTCATAGAAGATCGCCGGCATGCTCTCGTAGGGACACAGACCTACTTTGCCAGCGAGCTCGGCCAGCCCCGCAACTCGGAGATTTAGGCATGACGCGGGTTCTAATAGCAGCGGCGTCTGGAATGGCCTTGCTACTACTGGGCATATTCATGCTGGTGTATGGAAACCTCACAGCCAATCATACTGCCCGCTGGATGGCGATACTCCTAATCCCCCTCGCATTAGGCCTGCTCGGCTGGTCGGTTTTTGACCGCAACCGGCGACTATGAAAACTGTGACCACTTCCGCAGGTTGTTCGGGGCCAAAGTCTGTGGATACAGACACTTCGCCAGACGCTCTGACGCAGACAGATTTCCAGACCCTGGCGAGATTTCGGGTAGCGATAAGGCAATATCTGGCCTTTGCGGAACAGGGCGCCAAGGCGGTTGGTTTGACGTCGCAGCAGCACCAGGCGCTTTTGATCATAAAGTCCCAAGGCTACTCGGGGCCGGTTAAAATTGGGGATGTCGCCAGGCTTTTGCTTCTCAAGCCGCACAGCGCGGCTGGACTGATCGACCGTCTTGCGGAGAGCCGCCTTGTTGCGCGACGGTCTGCGCCGGAAGATCGGCGGGAGGTCGATGTCTGCCTCACCGCCGCCGGAGAAGATTGCCTTTCGAAGTTAACGGCTCGCAATCTGCAAGAACTCCGGATGGTCTCTCCTGAGCTCTCTACCCTGTTCGAGCAATTCGACGGCTTCGATTGAAATATACGTCCCTAGAGGCTTTTGATTAGCGAAAGTCATTCTAACAGCGCCATACCTGACGGTATTGGTCAGGTGCTCTCCCTCAAGTGTGGATCTAACAAGGGATCAACATAGGGGGCGGCACCGAACATACGCATGATGGTCCTGGTTGGCATGACCTGTCTTTTCTGGCGGGGTGGGCGCAAGCGGGCGACTGGCGCGAGCTTCCTCGAGAAGCCGGAGGGGCTGTCGCCGTCGATCGCTTGAGCTTTAGCCGGCGAGGGTCTCAACTGACGCTCGACATGATGGTCGCCATGCTGCCCGAGCGGCTCCTGCCAATTTATGGAATCAGTCAGGTGGTGATCCAGTGCGACACCAAGACTGTCGCTATCGGAGGGATGCAGTTTTTCCTCGCGAATGGTGACCCTTTTGGAGCGAGGACTTCCGCTCTCGATTCAGGGCCTTTTACACTGACAGATCCGGTCGGGGCTGCCGCCAGGCCCCGGAGACGGCGCTTTGGCCTTTTTAAATCGGTGTAAGGCGTTGCGGAGTAGGCCAGGGTCGAACTTCGACCGGCGCGCTGCGCCGCTTCACCGTAGCCGATCGACGACGAACAGGTCTGCCGCTCCATTGACTTGGGGTAAGTTTCGATATGAAACGGTCTGGCGCGTTCGGAGATCACCATGTCGCTCAAGCCTTCCTGCCTGATCGTGGGCGCCGGAGACGGAGTCGGGTCGGCGATCGCCCGCGCGTTCGCCCGTGAGGGTTTGGCCGTTTGCATAACGCGGCGCCCCCGCAATTTCGACCAACTACAAGCTGTCGCCGCCTCCATTCGCGCCGAGGGCGGCGAGGCCCATGCCTTCGGCGTCGACGCCCGGATCGAGGCCGAGATGATCGGCTTGGTGGATCACATCGAGGCCGAGGTCGGTCCCTTGCAGGTCGTGGTGTTCAACATCGGCGCCAACGTGCGCTTTCCCATCATCGACACGACGGCCCAGGTCTATTCCAAGGTGTGGGAGATGGCGGCCCTGTCCGGCTTCTTCACCGGGCGAGAAGCCGCCCGGGTCATGGCTCCGCGGGGCAAGGGCACGATCCTGTTCACCGGCGCCACGGCATCCACCCGGGGGGGCGCCGGGTTCTCGGCTTTCGCCGGGGCTAAGGCGGCGCTGCGCCAACTCGCCCAGAGCCTGGCCCGCGAAATGGGGCCGCAGGGCATCCACGTCGCCCATGTCGTGGTGGACGGCATGATCGACGGCGTCTTCGCCCGCTCGATCGCGCCCGACATCCAGGCGCTGCTGGACGCGGACGCCGTACTCAAGCCCGATGAGATCGCGAAGAATTACGTCTGGCTGCACAACCAGCAGCGCAGCGCCTGGACCTTCGAACTCGACCTCCGCCCGTGGAAGGAAAACTGGTGATGCCGAAAACCATCGACTTCATTTTCGATTTCGCCAGCCTAAACGCCTATCTGGCGTATCGCGCCCTGCCGGTTTTGACCGAACGGACCCGTGCGAAGCTCAATGTCATTCCCTGCCTCCTGGGCGGCATCTTCAAGGCGACCGGCAATCAGGCGCCCTTCAGCGCCTATGCCGGGATCAAGGGAAAACTGGACTACGAGATGCTCGAGATTCGGCGCTTCGTCCAGGCGCACCGCCTCACCGCCTTCCAGATGAATCCCCATTTTCCCGTCAACAGCCTGTTGGCCATGCGGGCGCTGACCGCCTGCGCGCCGGGCGAAGAGTTCGATGCTTATATCGACGCCGTCCTGGCGGGCTTCTGGGAGCGCGGCCTGCTAATGTCTGACCCGGCCGTTCTGGCTTCGATCCTGACGGAGGCGGGTCTCGACGCTGATCGGCTGCTTGCATCAGCGCAGAGCGATACAGTGAAAGCGAAATTGACGGACAATACGGCGGCGGCTGTCGAGCGCGGCGCCTTCGGAGTCCCCACGTTCTTCGTCGGTGACGAGATGTTCTTCGGCAAGGAACGCCTGGGCCAGATCGAGGCGCTGGTGGCTCCCGGCGCCGAGGCGCCAGCGGGACATCCGTCTCGTTGAGTTTTTCTCCGAGATGGGTCGAGAGTAACGTCAGGTAAGGGTCGAGTTGCGACATAGCTATCTGGCCCCACACCGGACCCTGGCCAGGCGGCCCGAAAGCGGACGCCGCCAAACTTCGGCCAAGGGTGGCTAGCGGATGCTTCATCGAAGGTGGCTTCGATCAATGGGATGCCGTATGCGCCTCGGCGTCAAAGTTTCCGAGGTTCGGTCATGCGTCGTCTCTGTGTATTTTCCGGTTCAAGCAGCGGTGTATCGCCCGACTACAGAAAGGCTGCCGAAGACCTTGGCAGGTTGATTGCCGGTCAGGGGATCGGTCTCGTTTATGGTGGTGCTGCTGTTGGTCTGATGGGGGCGGTAGCTGACGCCGCGCTAGCAGCGGGCGGCGAGGTGATTGGAGTCATCCCGGAGGCACTGGTTCAGCGCGAGGTGGCCCACAAAGGGCTTAATGACCTTCGGATCGTCGGCTCTATGCACGAGCGAAAGCAGCTAATGGCTGACCTCTCGGACGGTTTCATCGCCTTACCCGGTGGCATCGGCACGTTCGAGGAACTTTTCGAAGTGTGGACGTGGACCCAGCTCGGCACCCATGCCAAGCCTTGCGCTCTATTAAACGTTAAGGGCTTCTACAATCACCTGCTCGCCTTCCTCGACCATGTCATTGACGAAGCTTTCCTGAAGCAGGTTCACCGAGACATGATTGTGGTGGCGAACGAGCCAACCGCTCTGCTTGACGCTCTGAAGACCCATCGGTTGCCTACCGAAACGAAGTGGATCGGCAAAGAGGAACGGTGAGATTTGACTTTGTCCGTAACGGGTCGAGCCCGACCTTAGGCACACTGCCGGATAACGGACATCCGCCCGAGGATCGGAGGTCGCCTTTCGGACATGGCTCCAATGACCGCTACTGGCGGATCCTGTTAAAAAAGTCAGGTAGCGGCTGGAACGGTGCAAAATGCGAGCGGCGCGTGAAGTCCTGCTCCAACGAAATCAATCGCCTAGTTTTCGCGGCGTCGCCAGATTGGGCCAAATGGGCCGACCACCGCGGGCTCGCCGACTTTTTCAGCAGTATCGGCGCATTTCGGTCATTGCTCACGGACCGCCGCGTTTGACTCAACGCGGCGATTGGACGTCTGCTTTGGAGCACTGCCCAAGCACCGTGGTTTCGGTTGGCGGCGACTGGCGAGATCGACCTTCCGGCCACAGCGCGTTTCGCCCATCAGCCGAAGAGCGGACAAGGTTCTGTCCGCTATGAGATCGGTAAGTCAGGCGATCTATAAGGTCGATGGTGCTAGTCCATTAGTGCTCCAAGGATTTACCATCGTGATCCAGACCCACGGGACCGACGAATTTCTGCGCGCTCTCGTGCTGGTCCTGGATCTCTGCGGCACATTCGCCTTCGCCCTCAGCGGCGCTATGGCGGGCGTGCGTCGGCGGCTCGACCTGTTTGGCGTGCTAGTGCTGTCCTTCGCGGCCGCCACCTTCGGCGGCATAGCCCGGGACGTGCTGATTGGCGCGTCGCCGCCCGCGGCCCTGCAGGACTGGCGGTATCTGGCGGTGTCCCTGAGTGCCGGAACTATCGTATTTTTCTGGTCGTCCGTGATCGAGAAGCTGCGGAATCCCGTCCGCATGCTCGATGCCATGGGCCTCGCGCTGTTCGCCGTCGCCGGCACGGAGAAGGCCCTCTTCTTTGGCTTGAGTCCGGCGATGGCTGCCCTGCTAGGAATGCTGACGGGCATCGGGGGAGGGGTCGCACGCGATGTCCTCTTAGCGGAAATTCCGGCGGTGCTTCGGTCGGACCTGTATGCGGTGGCCGCGCTGGCCGGCGCGGCGATCGTGGCCGGGGGCAGTCTGCTACATCTGCCCGTGCTCGTCACGGCGCTGGCCGGCGGCCTTGCGTGTTTCGGTCTGCGGGTGGTGGCGATTCGGCGGGGGTGGAGACTGCCGATCGCGGGTGCCGGAAGCGGCTAGATCGCTTTTTGGCCGAATGCCGGTTCGGATCCCGGAAGAAAGACTTACGAGGCCGGCCCAAAGTTGACAGTCAGGGTCTCGGGAGCGCACAGTCCCCGTAATGTGGAAACGCGCCGTACATAAGCGGGATACGCTTCACGCAGGACGCTTCGTCGGAGGCGTCTAGCCCCAAACTCGTATTGAGCGAACGCTCAGGGTTTGGGGATTGTTTCCTTGCACGCGATTTACAGTATAAGCCGCCTCGATAACGCCGATGACGTGCTGTCGTGCGTGCGAAACCTTGCTTTCATTTAGTCAACCCATGCGCCGTTTGGTGCGGCTCAGTCGCGCCCTGTTCCGGTCGCAGGCGACAAGGACGTTCGTCATGACAAAAACCCTTTCAAAGGCGATCAGAAAGCCTCGGCTTCTGATCACCACCCAAGACCACGCAATCCTCGCCTCAATGATCGGCAGCGCGCCGTCCTCGGCAGCGGCCCTGTTGCTCGAGGAGGAGCTCGACCGGGCCGTGATGGTGGACGAGACCTCGGACACGCGACCCTTCTGCCGGATCGGCAGCTGGATCACCTACGAGGATCACAGCAGCGGCCAAATTTGGGAAATCCGGCTGGTTCTGCCGGCGGACGCCGATATCGACAAGCGATGGGTTTCAGTCTTCAGCCTCGTCGGCGCCGCGCTCCTCGGCTTGGCTGTCGAGGCTGAATTCGGCTGGGTCGACGACAGAGGCCGGCCGCACCGGTTAAAGGTTCTGGACGTGGTGAGTTCTCATGACGCGCATGTCTTCTAGCGACGCGACGTTGCTGCAAGCCGCCGCATCGGAAGCGATAAGCGCCGCGTGGTGGGATCGTCTCGATCTAGAGGCCCGCCGTCCCGGCGAGGCCAATACGGACCTGATCCTCGGCAAGGCGGCCGAGCTCGCCTTCTCGCCCATTGCCCGCGACCAGCTGATGTCCCTCGCGCTGGTGACGGGCGTGCGAGACACTGGCGGCACTAAGGTGTTGGTCGAAACGTCCGTGCCTTCTGCAGAGCGGGCGGTGATTGCAGAGCGCGTTCTCAGACAGGGGCCCCACAAGGCCTCGGAGACTGACGCATTGGTGGCCGAGATCGAGGAGCGCAACACGCGGGATCTGGACCATGACGCCCGTTTCGACCTCCTGCCGCAGCGTATCCGGCAGGACGCAGCGCTCCAGGAGTTACTGTGGGATCACCCCGCCATTCCTGCCCGCGACGACGTCCGGCTGGCAATGCTCTGCTCGATCCCAAAGCTTTTCGAACGCGTCGAGACACTATCCGGCGGCTTGCCCTGGCGGCTTGTCACCCCCTGGCTCAATCGCATTACTGGTAGAGGCGCGTGATGAGGCAACGACACAACATCGTAGGTTCTGAGGTCGGGCGTCCTAGGCCGCCTTTCTACACACGCAGCAATCTGAGACTTCAGGTCATGAAGCCTCACAAGAGGAGGCGCTGGATCATCCTTTCATTGGCCGGCGCTGGCTGTCTTGGGCTGATCTTCGTGGCGGTTGGCTGACTTTCAGCACCGCCGGACGGCCGCAGGTTTAGGATTCCTTGCGGCTGTTAGAATGGGCTTTCTGAACGCCTCCAAAAGTCCATCCGTGTGGACGTCATTTTTGCCCGGTCAACGATACGTCTCTGGACCGGGTTGGGAGTTTCTCGTGTCACTCATTCGATTTGCCCCTCTTGCGGCGAGTCTCGTTGCATTGCTTTTGGTCATCCCATCGCTTCCTGCCTATTGGGCGTGGCTGGTGTTCGCCCTGTCGGGGACCCTGTCTGCGCTGGGAGTGTATGATCTGGGCCAGCCGGCGCACTCGGTTCGACGGAACTACCCGGTTGTCGGTCGTCTTCGCTGGCTCTTCGAGGATATCCGCCCTGGCATCAGGCAATATCTATTCGAAGACGAGCACGAGGAGACGCCGTTCTCCCGTAGCCAGCGCTCGCTGGTGTACGCGCGCGCCAAAAATGAGGTCAGCGACCGTCCTTTCGGCACGCTTCTGGATGTGTACGAGAACGGCTACGAGTTCATCGCGCACTCGACAAGGCCGGTTCCCGCAGCCGATCCCGGCGCTTTCAGGATTTTGATAGGTGGCAAGGACTGTCGGCAGCCTTACTCTGCTTCAATCTTCAACATCTCTGCGATGAGCTTTGGCGCGCTGAGCGCCAACGCGATTCGAGCGCTGAACAAGGGCGCCAAGCTTGGTGGTTTCGCCCACGACACGGGGGAAGGCTCAATCAGCCCTTATCACCGCGAGCATGGCGGCGACCTCATTTGGGAGATTGGAAGCGGCTACTTCGGATGCCGCGACGATCAGGGCAGGTTCAATCCCCGTCGCTTTGCCGAGCAAGCGGTGAATCCACAGGTTCGAATGATCGAATTGAAAATCAGCCAAGGTGCGAAGCCCGGGAAAGGCGGAATCTTGCCTGGGCAAAAGGTCACCCCCGAAATCGCTCTTACACGCGGCATTCCGGTCGGCCGCGATTGCATATCCCCGCCTGGGCACTCGGCCTTCAGCACCCCTCTCGAACTGATCCATTTTATCGCTCAGCTGCGTGCGCTGTCCGACGGAAAGCCGGTTGGGTTCAAGCTGTGTGTGGGTCAGCCTTGGGAGTTTATGGGCATTGTGAAGGCGATGCTCGAAACAAACATCTTGCCTGATTACATCGTCGTCGATGGCGCTGAGGGCGGCACGGGCGCCGCGCCTCTCGAATTTGCAGACCACCTGGGCATGCCCCTTCGTGAGAGCCTGCTCTTTGTTCACAACACCCTCGTGGGTGCGGGCTTGCGGGACCAGATTAAGGTAGGCGCCGCCGGCAAAATCGTCAGCGCTTTCGACATCGCGACGGTGATGGCGCTTGGCGCGGATTGGACCAATGCGGGACGCGGTTTTATGTTCGCCATCGGCTGCATCCAGTCTCTCTCATGCCATACGAACCAGTGCCCCACCGGCGTCGCCACGCAGGACCCCATGCGTCAGAGAGCGCTCGTGGTAAGCGACAAGGCCGAGCGCGTGCACAACTTCCATCGGAACACGCTGCTGACCTTGTCTGAGATGATCGCTGCAGCGGGCCTGGACCATCCGAGCAGGCTTGGTCCCCACCATCTCGTACGTCGTGTCAGCCTGACGGAGATCAGACTGTTCTCGCAGCTGCATATTTTCCTCGAGAAGGGCGAGTTGTTGGGGGGCGACTGTGACCGGGACTTCTATGGCGCAGCATGGCGTCTCGCGACGCCGGAAAGCTTCGACATGGCGACCTAGCCCAATCAGCTGTCCTGCCGGCGATGCTTCGAAAGTTCGCCGAAACGCGGTCGATCGAAAATCAGCTCTCGGCGCGAAGGGGCTGCTCAGTGTGCTCAGGGTTAGAGCGTGAAGATCACACTGAACGTTGGAGCGCTGGGCGTAGACCCGTGGCCGCGACCGCCGCAGCGATGCTGTCAGGATCGGTGACGTCCAGAGGGAGCACCTGCAAATGCCCTGCGGCGGGCGGGGTGCTCGCGGTCGGGTCGCGCATGGTGGCGACGACGTTCCAGCCCTTGTCGAGAAACTCCAGCGCGGTCTCGCCGCCGAAGCCGGTCGAACAGCCGGTGATGAGGACAGTTTGCATGGGAAACTCCTTGCGGGGACGAAATGAGGCTTAAAAATGAAGCATCCTTCAGCTTTGGAATTCGCATTTGAACCGGCCCAACCCCACGCTGCTGCAGCCCCGCAAATCGCCGCAACAGGCCCGCTCCGCCGCCACGATCGAGGCGATCCGGCAGGCGACCATTCAGGTTTTTTTGCTGGCCGACGGCGCGGGGCGGCTGACGACCACGCGCGTCGCCGAGCGGGCAGGCGTTTCGGTTGGCACGACGTATTAGTACTACCCGCACAAGCAGGCCCTGCTGTTCGGGATCGTGGGGAGGCAGTTGCTTCTGATCGAAGAAACGATGTGCGCCGAGTCCGACCGCCTGATGGGGGCGGGCCTGAAGACCTTGGCGGAAGGATTGGCGGCGGCGTGGCTCGACGCCAAGATGGCGGACATGGTGTGGTCGTGAGCGATCTAGGGGATTGCCGCCGAGTTCGATCTTTCCGTCCCGATGGGGCGGGCGGCAAAAGTGCTGACGGAGATGTTCGACGCCTTGCTGGCCAGTGCGCCGGACGCCCGATTTTCGGATCGGGCGTCCGTGGCCTTCATGCTGGCGGCCTTGCTGGGCGGATCGGTGCGCATGGTGATGGAGGCCGATCCCTCCGATGGCAATCTGGAGCGGTTGCGTGTCTGCCGCGCGCTTGCCATGCCTATCTCGTCGCAGCCCGCATCTAGGGTCCACGCTGTCCTTGGGACCCTGTTTCGGCCGAATGTCAGGTTTGGAGCGGAGGACTAATGACCGCTCCTGGCGCGCTGGCGACGTTACGTATGCCGCTCGCGAGGGTGTTGCGGTTTATCGAGAACGCACAGCCACGGTTCTCGACGGACTACCCACGATTCGTACTGAGGATCGAGCAACCCAGGCTCATCTAAACTCCCAAGGAAACTTCCACCTCATCGCCATTGAAGGCGACAACCCGGGACCCGCAGTCACCGCAGAACTGTCGATCGTACCCGGGCGAACTAAACCAGCTCCGCAGTTTACCAGAAACCTCGATGGCCTCGGCTTTGAAAACGACGAGAGGATTGAAAGCGGCGGCGTGAGCCTTTCGGCACGTCATGCAGTGACAGAGCCCTATCCGCAACGGTTCAGACCGAGCTCCGAAGCGGACCGCGCCGCAGGCGCATCCCCCAGAGAAGAGTATCGACGCTCCTAGCATGACAACTGCAACGCCGGGTCCGTTCGTTCGATCCGCAGCGGTTGGCGCGGCCCCCGAGCCGGCAATCGCGAGGCCAGCTTAACGGACGAATGCTGAAATTCTCCCAACGTCGGCTTTTGTCGCTCTGATGCCGTTGGCCGACTACCAATCACGGTATTGTCGAAATAAGGACTACTGTCAGTCCAACCCGGCTTCGATCGGCTGCAATACCCAGCTTCAGAATGACCGCAGCAGCCTCAGTGTGAAACAACTGCCCTGGTTCGTCCCGGCGCTGTGAACGGAGATGCTGCCTTTGTGCAACTCGACCAACTGTTTCACCAGCGAGAGACCGATCCCGAGCCCATCAGACGATCGGGCGTCTGGACCTGCAACCTGGGTGTAAAGGTCGAACACCTTGCTCTGCATTTCAGGGGATATCCCGACGCCGTCGTCGGTGACCGCGATCTCGACGAAGTCCGCCCCTACAGTGGCCACAAGTTCGATGCGGCCTCCGGGCGGCGTATATTTGGCGGCATTCGTCAGAAGATTGCTCACAACCTGTGAAAGCCGGGTGAAGTCGGCCATGACCCAGATCGGCTCATCAGGCAGATCGACGCTGAGCGTGTGGCGTCCGGCGTCGATCTTGGGCCGGCTGGTCTCGATGGCTGAATCGAGCACGGTCTGGAGCGAGACCCGTTCGAGCCGGAGGGTGATCTTGCCCTGGTCGATGCGCGAGATGTCGAGCAGGTCCTCGACCAACCGAGACAGGTGGAAGACCTGAGTGGCCATGCGTTCCCGGATCAGCCTGACCTTGACCGGGTCGACCTCGCGCTCGACCAGCTGCAGGCCTGCGCTCAGGGCCATCACCGGATTGCGAAGCTCGTGACCCAGCACAGCGAGGAACTGGTTCTTGCGTTGGTTAGCGGTCCTGAGGGCGGCGGCATGGGCTTCGAGTTCATCGCGCTGCGCGAGGATCTGCCGCCGCTGGCGGTAGAGATCGACGAAGACCTCCGCCTTGCTCCGCAGGACGTCGGCTTCGATCGGCTTCTGGATGAAATCCACAGCACCGGCTTCGTAACCTCTGAATCGCCGCTGTTGGTCGGAACTGCCGGCAGTGACGAAGATGATCGGCACATGATGTGTTCGGGTGTTGCCCCGCATGTATTCGGCCAGCTGGAAACCATCCATGCCCGGCATCTGGACGTCGAGCAGCGCCAGGGCCACGTCGTGGGAAAGCAGCAACTCGAGCGCTTCGTCGCCGGAGCGGGCTTTCAGGAACGTCAGGCCGTCGCGACGCAGCAGCGCCTCGAGCGCGAGGAGGTTTTCCTCCAGGTCATCGACCAGGAGCAGCGTCGCCGGAGCCTCGAAATATGTCATCGGGCAAGCTCCGCGAGGTAGTGAGCAATCTCTTCCAGACGCATCGTCGGCGCGCCAGGGCAGGCCTTCAGCGCCGCCTCGGGCATGGCCGAGGCATAGGCATGCTCGGGATCTTCTACAATGACGCGCCCTCCAGCGAAGCTTATCGCCTGAAGGCCGGCGGCGCCATCCTCGTTGGCGCCGGTGAGGATGACGCCGATCAGGTCCGCGCCGAAGGCGTCGGCGGCGCTTTCGAACAGTACATCGATGGACGGCCGGGAATAGTTCACGGCTTCATCCGACGACAGGGCGAGTGTCCGGTCCGCTTCCACAAGCAAATGATAGTCGGAAGGGGCGAGATAGGCCGTGCCTGTCCTGATCGTCTCCTTGTCCTCCGCTTCCTTGATCCGAATGCTGCACCGCGACTGCAGGAGCGGCACAAGGGCGTTATCGCGGTCGGGGGGAACATGCACCGCGACCAGCAGAGCGAACGGATAATCCTCGGGTAGGGCGGGCAGGATTTCGAGCAGCGCCTGCACCGCGCCGGCCGAGGCGCCGATCGCCACGGCTTTCGCTTTGCTCCCGCTCACGCTGCGAGCTTCCGATAGATTTTTTCGTCGCGGACGAACTCGGAGTAGGCGGACGCGTGCTTGGAGAAGCGAAGGCTTTCCTTGGAGCCCAGTCCGAGGAATCCGTTCCTCGGGAGCGAGCCGCAGAACAGGCCGATGGCGCGATCCTGGAGGGCGCGATCGAAATAGATCATCACATTGCGGCAGGAGATCAGCTGCATCTCGGCAAAGACCGCGTCCGTCACCAGACTGTGGTCCGAGAAGACCACGCGGCTCCTGAGGCTCTTGTCGAAGACGGCGCGACCGTAGTCAGCGGTATAATAATCGGAGAGTGACGACCGCCCGCCGGCCTTCTGATGGTTCTCAGTGAATTTGCGCAAGCGATCCATCGGATAGACGCCCGCCTCGGCCGCTTCCAGCGCGTCGGGGTTGATGTCGGTCGCGTAGAACAGAGTCCGGTCGTAGAGGCCTTCCTCCTTAAACAGGATGGCGAGGGAATAGACCTCTTCGCCGTGGCTGCAGCCCGCGATCCAGACCTTCAGCGACGGATAGGTGCGGAGGTGCGGCAGCACCTTCTCCCGCAGCGCTTTGAAATAGGTCGGATCCCGGAACATCTCGCTGACCTGCACCGTGAGATATCCGAGTAGCCGTGGGAGCATAGACGGGTCATGCAGGACTGCATCCTGTAACGCTGAGAGGGTGGCGAAGCCCATCTGGTCGCGCGCCTGCACCACGCGGCGCTTGATCGACGCTCGGGCGTAGTGCCGGAAATCATAGTGATAGCGTTGGTACAGCGCCTCCAGCAGCAGCTGGAGCTCAAGGTCTTCAAGGCGTTCGGGCACGGATCATCCTCAACGCGGCATCCAGACCCGAACCAGCGAGAGCAGCTTGTCCACGTCGATCGGCTTGGCCATGTAGTCGTTAGCGCCCGCCGCGAGGCAGCGTTCCTGATCGTCGGGCATGGCCTTGGCCGTCAGCATCAGGATCGGCAGATCCGACCAACGGGGATCGGCGCGCAGCGTCTGCGTCGCCGTCAAACCATCCATCACCGGCATCATCACGTCCATCAGCACCAGATCGATGGCGCGATCCGGGTGATCCGCCGAGGCCTGCAGCAGGTCGATCGCCTCTTGGCCGTTGCGGGCGATCTCGACCACGGCGCCACGCGGTTCCAGGACGTTCGTCAGCGAGTAGACGTTGCGGACGTCATCCTCGACGATGAGAATCCGACGGCCCTCGAGCAGGGCGTCGCGATTGCGCGCCTGGCGGATCATCTTCTGCTGCTCGGCGGGCAGTTCGGACACCACTTGGTGCAGGAAGAGCGAGACCTCGTCGAGCAGTCGCTCGGGAGACTTGGCGCCCTTGATGATGATCGAGTTCGAATAGCGCCGAAGCTGCTGTTCGTGGTCCGGCGTGAGGTCCTGGCCGGTGTAGACGATCACCGGAGGGAAGGCGTGCTCCTGATCCTGGCTGAGCGTCTCCAGCAAGGAGAAGCCGGACGCGTCGGGCAGCGTCAGGTCCAGCACCATGCAGTCGAAGGTTTGCTCGCGAAGGGCATTGAGACACTCCCCCGCCGTGCCGACGCCCACCGTCTCAACGTGGCCGGAGGAGAGGAGGGCCTGGACTGCTTCGCGCTGTACGTCGTCGTCCTCCACCACGAGAACCCTGCGCACCGTTCGTGCCAGGGTATTCTCCAGTCCGCCGAGCACCTCGGCGAGATCCTTATGCTTGACCGGCTTCATCGTATAGCCCAGCGCGCCCAGCGCCATGGCCGTGCGGCTGTGATCCTCGGCGGAGATGATGTGCACCGGGATATGACGCGTCTGGTCATCGCGCTTGAGGCTGTCGAGCACCGTCAGACCCGACTGGTCGGGGAGACCGATGTCGAGAACAATCGCACTTGGCCGGTGCTGACGAGCGAGCTTCAGGGCTTCCTCTGCGGTGGTCGCGACCAGACACTGGAAGCCGAGCTCGCGCGAGAGGTCGCGGACGATGGTCGCGAACCGGTCATCGTCCTCGATCACCAGAAGCAATCGTCGCGCCTCGGCGATTTGCTCGCGATCATCCGTGATGGCGCGAAGGAGAGGGAGAGAGGCAGCAGCGCCCTTTCTCGTCGGCGTCGCCGGTCGCGGGCCGTTGATCGGCTTTGGCGCCCCGGGAATGCGGGGCGCGACCTGGCTGGCGTCATAGATCCGAGGCATGACGAGGGTGAAGGTGCTGCCCTCGCCGGGCCGGCTGTCCAGCATTATCGAGCCGCCCAGCAGGCGCGACAGTTCCCGTGAAATCGACAGGCCGAGACCTGTGCCGCCGTATTTGCGGCTTATGGTGCCGTCCGCCTGCTGGAACGCTTCGAAGATTCCGACCTGTTGGTCGGACGAAATGCCGATGCCCGTGTCTGTCACGGCGAAGGCGATGTCGTCGCCCGCCGGGGCGACGGACAGCCGCACCGAACCTTGTTCCGTGAACTTGAACGCATTCGACAGCAGGTTCTTGAGGATCTGCTCCAGCCGCTGCCGATCGGTCTCGACGATCTCGGGAAGGTCGTCGTCGAGGGTGATCGTGAAGTCGAGGCCGCGCTCGTCGGCGATCGGCTGGAAGAGATGGCGCAGATCGCTTGTCACGCGTTGCAGGGATACGCCCTCGGCTCGCATCTGCACATGGCCGGCCTCGATCTTGGACAGGTCGAGGATGTCGTTGATCAGGGTCAGCAGGTCGTCACCCGAGGACTGGATCGTGCGGGCGTAACGCACCTGTTCCTCGGTCAGATTTTCATCGGAGTTGTCGCCGAGCAGCTTGGACAGGATCAGAAGCGAGTTCAGCGGCGTGCGCAGCTCGTGAGACATGTTGGCCAGGAAGTCAGACTTGTACTGGCTGGCCCGCTCCAGATCCTGCGCCTTCTGGGTTAGGTCGGCGCCGGCGCGCTCCAGGTCGTCACGATGCGCCTCCAGGGTCTGGGCCTGCTCCTCCAGTTGGCTGTTGGTCTGCTCCAACTCGACCTGCTGCTGCTCAAGACGGACCTGTGACTCCTTCAGCGCGCGACCCTGTTCCTCCAGCTCCTCATTGGAGACGCGAAGTTCCTCGCTCTGGACCTGCAACTCCTCCGACTGCCGCTGGGTTTCTTCCAGCGCATCCTGAAGTTCGGCCCGGTATCGTGCCGAGCGGAGGGCCACGCCGATCGAAGAAGAGGCGGCGTCCAACAGTTCGAGGACGAGCTCGCCGGGCGCCTGAAGGAAGCCCAGTTCGATGACGGCGTTGACCGCCTCGTCCACCCGCGCCGGCGTGATGACGAGATGGCGGGGGATGTCGCGGCCCAGGGCAGACCCGAGCGTCATATAGCCCTCGGGTACATCATTGAGCAGGAGGGCGCGCCCCTCGTCGGCCACTTGGCCGAGCAAGCCCTCCTTGAGCCCGAAGGCGACGGGAATCGGGGCGTCGGCCGGGACGCCGCGGGTGGCGGTGCGGCGGAAGCGCCCGGCCTCGCCCTTGAATAGAGCACCGGCGTGGGCCCCCGTATAGCGCGCCAGGAAAGCCAATACCCTTTCCGACAGCTCCTCGACCGTGTGGTCGCCGCTCAACGCCTCTGCCAAACCGACCTGACCGGACTGGAGCCATTCCTGCCGGGCGCGCGCCCGGGCGCTGTGCCGGATCAGAAGAAAGACGGCGATCGTGAGGGCGGCGCCCAGGGCCGCCGACAGCAGGCCGCTGACGACGGCGGTCCGATAGGCGGTCTCCATTTGGGTCAGCCAGTCTTGGCGCTGGCGCAGACCCTCCGTCCGGATCGCCGCGACCTGTTCGCGGATGGCCTCCATTTCCAGCTTGCCCCGATCGGTGGTGACGATGGCGAGCGCGGCCTCCCGGTCGCCGGCACGGCGAAGGACAATGGTCTGGCGAAGTTCCGCTGTTTTCGCGTCGATGTGGCGGCGGAGCAGCCCAATGTTGGCGGTCTGCCGAGGGTTGTCGTGCGTGAGTGCAACCAAACCTTCAATGCGCGAGTCGAGAGCGGCCACGGCGCGGTCGTAGGGCTGGAGATAGCGAGGGTCGCCAGTCAGCAGAAATCCTCTCTGGCCGGTTTCGGCATCCTGCACAGTCGACAGCAGCTCATCAGCGCCGACCAAGACCGAGTGCGTGTGAATCACTCGCGCGTTGTTCGACCGCAGTTGCTCAATGTTGCTGTAGGCGATCAGGCCGCTGATGACGAAGAACGCCAAGACGGTCGCCAATCCCACTGCGGCCCAGACTTCAATTCTCGAGCGCAGGGGCGAGGCGGCGGAGTTCGGAAGGGACATTCGCAGCTCGACAGTGAAGGACGCGCTCTGACTAGTTGCTCAAAGCCGAATAGGAAAGGGCGAGCCGGTCGGCGCCCGCGGCAGCGGGTCGGTATCAGGCATGAGAGCGGCGAGCCCAATGTCCGAATGTAGGCGCTCTGCCAATGACCGCTTCTGGCGCAATTCAGAAGTTGATCCGGACGGTTTGGGGGCGAAAGCGTCCCGTATCTACGGACGGAGGGCCAACAGAGCTGAAATACGCTCAATGCGATCAAGCCAAGTTGCGCCTGTCGGCCTACGCCACTCGATCAGAAGCCGTATGCTCGCATAGTCATCCGTGAGTTGCCGCCCGAAGATCGGTTCGTGGTGTGCGGTCCGGTTGCGGAAATGCCGAATGTCTTGGAGCAACCGAAACGCCTGCGCTCGTGCCGCCGGAGTTGGGACCGCGGGGGACAGGCCGGGGAAGACGGCGTGCATATGCGGCGTCCAAAGGCGCTGGTCCTGGCCGACTGTGAAGACCTTTTCCCAGAAAGCGAAGTTAAGCTCCGAGACGACCTTGCCGGTGGTCGGCTGCTTCGCTGCGACGGCCCGAAGATTGACTTGGGGACTGTAGTGATGAGGTTTCTTCGGTGCGGGTAGGCTTCGGATGAAGCCGTTGGACCACGGCCAGTTGGGGCCGTGAACGCGCTCGATAGCCTCGACTACGCCGTTGCGGACCGCGACCTCACATATGTGTAGCGGGACGATGAAGGCCGCCGAGACCTCGGCATTCCAGACGTAAAGCCGCAAGGCGCTAGCCGTGTCGTTACCGCAGGCCCGAAGATAGGTCGCAAATCGCGGTCCGGAGATGATCGCCGGCAAATCGTGGAGTTCATCGTCAGTGAACATCCGGGAACCCTGACGTCTCCGGACAGGGCAGGAGGTACGCTGGTTGACAGGTTTTCAAGCCGTCACCATTATATTGAGCATCGGCTTTGAGACACGCGGGCGCGAGCCCCCCCTCATTGTCAACGGAAGAAGGAAAGCCCGTCAGAAATGACGGGCTTTCTGCTGTCTGGCGGATAACTCGATCGCAGCCTTGATGCAGTCGGTGGTGACGGGTCATCCGAGCGCCGCCGCCAGTCGCCCAGCAATCCTCGTCGCGGCCTCTTTGACCGGATTGTCGGCGAGGTGAGCGTAGCGAGCGGTGGTCTGGACCTGAGTGTGTCCAAGCAGCTTTCCGATCATCGGGAGACCCTCGCCGCCCAGCACGCCGTCCGATGCGAAGGTGTGGCGCAGATCATGGATGCGAACGTCGTCCAGACCCGCCGACGCCCGGATGCGACGCCACGGATGCTGAAGATCGGTCAAGTGGGTTCCCGGTAGCTTTCCGACGATGACGTAGGGATTGCCGTCCACCTCCGGCAGCTTGCGCAGGAGTTCGACGACAGCAGCGCCGAGGTAAACGGTTTTCGCCCCGGTCTTGCTGTCGGGAAGGCGGATGCGCGACGCGCCCATGTCGACGTAGCTCCACTTAAGCCGCTGGATCTCTCCCAGGCGGCAGCCAGTGAGAAGCAGCAGACGGAAGGCTGCGACGGCGAAGCGGCTTTCCGCGCCTGAGCGCTCGGCCTCGTTGAGGGCCGCGCCCAGGCGCTCGGTCTCTTCGGGCGACAGGAAGCGCTCACGCTTCCGCTCCGGGAAGGGACGAACGTCGTCACAGGGGTTGGTGCGCCGATCCCGCATGCCCCACACCTCCGAGAGGTTCATCATCTTGGACAGCACGCCCAAGACCCGATTGGATTGGTATGGGGTGTGGGCGTACTTGCCGTGAAGCTCCGCCGCGTCGGCCGACGTCACCGTCCTGACCCTCTGCTTGCCGAAGAACGGATTGATGAAGAGTTCGACGGCTCGCCGGTACTCATATTGGGTCGAGGGTTTGCAGCGCACCTCGACGTGCTCCTTGAGAAAGCGGGCGCCCAGTTCGGGAATGGTCGCCGCCTGGCGCTCCATATCCCGGAGTGTCGCGGGATCGTCACCGCCGCCCCGCACGGCGCCCAGCATCCGGTTCGCCTCGCGGCGGGCGATCTCGGCCGTGACTGGTCCGTGCGGACCGATCATCACGCGTCGGGTCCGACCATGCCGACGGTACTGGATCAGATAGAAGCGCTTGCCGCTCGGCATGACCCGCACGCCGAAGCCGGGCAGATCCTCGTCGAAGACAATGTAATCCTTCTCGCGAGGCTCAAGCCGGTCTACCGCTCGCTTCGTCAGCTTCTCATTGGCCATGCCAGCATCCTTTCTCAGACACCGAACTTTTTGACTCTCCGATTCCGTGGCAGCGAGGTGGAAGCGAGAGGCCGGAAAGCTGGGCGAAATACATCGCGGAAAAGATGATTCAGAAGCTCGCGGAGATCAACAGCAACCTAAGTGGCGTATGGCTCTGTCGTACATTCGGATGCTTCGGAGTACTAAGAGAAAACTTCAAAAATCGTCCTCATAACCTGAAGGTCGTAGGTTCAAATCCTACTCCCGCACCCAACGACACCTCACACCTCGTGAGAAGCCCAGAAGCCCCGCCCGAAACGGCGGGGCTTTCTGCTGTCGGGACCCCGCCCAAACCTAGCAAAACAGCCAGGCTGCCCTGCACCGGGAGGTCGAACTTGCCTAGGCCTTCCAACGGATAGAAATCGACGTGGTCGACCAACGGGCCTTGAAAAGATCGATCTATATGGGCCTCGACGCCCATAAGCTAAGCGCGTCCGAGCTGGCGTTTGATTGACAAGATCGTCTTCTCCATTAGAGCGCGGGCCGAAGGCGTCGCTTTTAGTGGACCTCGCTGGTCATGCGCAGGCTCTCGACGGGTCAACCATGGCTGCGGCGTGAGCAGCTTGGCCAACTATCTGACACGGGGCGAGCGAAGGTGATCTTGCGCCGAAGAGCGCGTCGATGCTGAGACGTCTGGGTCATGCAATGCGAGCAGGGCAAAGCTGGCCAGCCAGTGCTCGCCCATGTAGTCGCCGGTGACGTGGGGCAGGGCGGCGTCGAGGTGGCGCTGGGCGGCGGCCGTGGCGACGGCTTTCAGCGGTTCGGATGCGGGGAGGGCCGCCGCGATGGCGCGCCAGCACCAGCCTCGACTCAGGTTCAATCCGTCCAGATGCGCGATCTTGCCGTCGGTGCGGTCGCTGACGCGCGCGGGTGAAAGAAGCGTCGCCGGTTCGCCTTCGGCCAGGCGCGGCAGGAAGGCGTCGAACCAGGTGCGGTAGTCAGCGGCGGGCAGGACACGCCGCATCAGCTCAGCCTCCATCAGGGCCGGGGAAAGGAACTCGTCCTGCGACGGCTCCCAGGCCTGATAGTCGCGGTCGTTCGCGTGCCAGCGCAGGGCGGCGTCGCGGCAGGCGGCGGCCAGATCGGCGTCATGGGCGTCGGCATAGTCCAGCGTCAAGCGCAGGGCGAAGGCGGTGTTGTAGTGGGTTCCGACCCGCACCGGATAATCCGCCAGCGGCAGGAAGGCCTTGAAACGCTCGGCGAAGACCTGGGCCAGGGGACGCAGGGTCTCGAACCAGCGGCGGCCTTCATCCGTGTCATGGCGACCCAGTTCGGCGCTCAGCATCAGCAGCCAGGCCCAGCCATAGGGACGTTCGAACCCACGGGCTTCCGGCAGGTCCAGATAGGCGACTTCGCCCGCGACATTGTCCGGCGTGAACAGGGCGTCGGCCGTTGTGCGGATCTGGTCGGCCTCGGCCATGTCGGGATACAGGCGATAAAGGGTGAACAGGGTCCACCAGCCGTGCACGCACGAATGCCAGTCGAAACTGCCGAAGAAGATCGGATGCATGTCGCGCGGGGTGCGGGCGTCCTGCGGGCCGGTCAGCACATGCATGATGTGGTTGGGATATTCGCGTGTCACGTGGCCCAGGGCGGTGGCGGCGAAGCGGGAGGCGAGGGCGGCGTCGAGGCTTTGCGTCATGATCAGAACCGGAAAGCTAGGAAATACATCAGCAGCATATTGGCCACGAGCATGATCGCCGCCGTGGGCAGCTGGGCGCGGATGACCCCGTTCAGGGGCGCGTTGCGGTCGGGCAGTTCCAGCAGGTTGGCGGGCACGACGTTGAAGTTGGCCGCCATCGGCGTCATCAGGGTTCCGCAGAAGCCGGCCAGCATGCCGATGGCGCAGACGATGGAGGGATCGCCGCCGAACTGATGCACCACGATGGGCAGGCCTATGGCGGCGGTCATCACCGGGAAGGCGGCGAAGGCGTTGCCCATGATGATGGTGAACAGGGCCATGCCCGCGCAATAGGCGAAGACGGCGAGAAAGGCCGAGGTCATGGGAATGACCTGGGCCACCAGATCGCCCACCACCTGACCCACGTCGGCTGCGAGGAAGACCGCGCCGAGGGAGGCCAGCATCTGGGGTAGAAGCGCTGCCCAGCCGATGGAGTCCATCAATCGACGCCCCTCCTGAACCGGGGCCATGACCGGCGGTCGGAACCAGACCATGGCGACGACCAGCGCCACGACGCAGCCCAAGCCCAGCGAGATCAGCGTGGTCTGCACCGGCGAGATCAGCCAGGCGCCGGCCGGTGTGTATTTGGCCAGGAGCGTCCCGCCGACGGCCACCAAAGGCACCATCAGCGCGGGGACGAACAGGGCGTTGCGCCAGCGAGCCGCGCCAGCCTGACGCTGCTCGCCGGTCGTGGTGACGGGCTTGCCGACACCCAGCTTGCCCATCGCGCCGATCACGACCAGGGCGATGACCAGCAGGCCGTTGCCCAGGCCGCCCAGCCATGAGCCGAACAGCAGGGAGACGGCGATCAGGCCCCAGAACAGGGCGCTGCGGAACCGGGTCGGATTCAACGGATCGCGCAGGCTGAGGATCGAGAAGGCCGCGAACATCAGGCCTGTCGCCACATAGGCGTGTTCCAGCGTGATCATCGTCCGGCCTCCGCGTCCTCGACGACGTCGGGCACGGCCATGTCCCTGCGCACCTGACGATCGAACATCAGCAGGCGTGCGCCGTGCACCAGCAAGGCGACGACGGCGGTGGGGATGGCCCACAGCGAGACGTGCAGAGCCTCGACCCGCACCCCGGCCTGTTCCAGGAAGCCGACGATCAGGACGATGGAGCCGATGGCGATGAAGATGTCCTCGCCGAAGAACAGGCCGATATTGTCGGTTCCGGCCGCCATGCTGCGAATGCGGAACCGGGCCTTGTTCGTCAGGGGGCCATGTTCGGTCTCGGCCGCGCCCTCGGCCATCGGCGCGATCAGGGGGCGGACCATCTGCGGATGACCGCCCAGCGAGGTCAGCCCCAGAGCCGAGGTCGCCTGGCGCACGATCAGATAGATCAGCATCAGCCGACCGGCCGTCGCCGCCTTGACCTGGGTCACCAGATCCCGCGCCCGTTCCTGCAATCCGGCGTGTTCCAGAAGGCCGATGACCGGCAGGACCAGCCAGGTGATGTGGAAATAGCGGTTGTCGTTGAAGGCCTCGCCGAACCGGCTGATGGTGTCGATGCCCGCCGTCAGCAGGGCGCGCGCATCGACGCCCGGTCCGACCGCCGCCAGCACCCCGGTCGTGATCGCCGCGACCAGTATGACCACCAGCGGATTGATCCGGGCGACGAAGCCCACGACCACGACCGCGATCCCGATAAGCACCAGCATGGTTCATCCCCCTCGATACGGAGGATTGCGCGGTTCGACCGACTGCGGAAGCCTCATTCGCCGAAGCCGCCGCCGCCCGGCGTCTCGATGACGAAGACATCGCCGGGCGCCATGGACACCTCGGCCGTCGAAGCCAGGGGGTCGATCGTTCCGTCCGCGCGTTCGATACGATTGATCCCCGTCGCGCCGGGTTTGCCGCCGTCGGCGCCGAACGGCGGGACACGGCGGTGGTTGGACAGGATGGCGGCGGTCATCGGCTCCAGGAACCGAACCCGTCGCACCGCGCCGTCGCCGCCTGTCCAGCGGCCCGCGCCGCCGGAGCCCCGGCGGATCGAGAATTCTTCCAGCAGGACCGGGAAGCGGGTTTCCAGCACCTCGGGATCGGTCAGGCGGCTGTTGGTCATATGGGTCTGGACCGCGCTGGTCCCGTCGAAATCAGGCCCGGCGCCGGAGCCTCCGGCGATGGTCTCGTAATACTGACGCGCATCGTCGCCGAAGGTGAAGTTGTTCATCGTCCCCTGACTGGCGGCCAGAACGCCCAGGGCGCCGTACAGGGTGTCCACGGCCGCCTGGCTGGTCTCGACATTGCCGGCGACCACTGCGGCCGGATAGCGGGGGTTCAGCATCGATCCCTCCGGCACGATCAGTTCGATCGGCTTCAGGCACCCCTCGTTCAGCGGAATGGCGTCGTCGACCAGGGTGCGGAAGACATAAAGTGTCGCCGCCCGCGTGATCGACAGCGGCGCATTGAAGTTGGTCGGTCGCTGTTTGCTGGTTCCGGTGAAGTCGACGACGGCGCTGCGCGCCTCAGTGTCCACGTCGATACGGACGCGGATGACGGCGCCGTCGTCCATCTCATAGGCGAAGGCGCCGGGTTTGAGGGCGGCGATGGCGCGCCGCACGGCCTCTTCGGCATTGTCCTGGATATGGCCCATATAGGCCGCAACGACCGGCCGGCCGAACTCGGCGGTCATGCGGATCAGTTCGTCGGCGCCGCGCGTGCAGGACGCGATCTGGGCCTTCAGGTCGGCCAGGTTCTGATCGATGTTGCGCGACGGATGACGGCCTGAGGCGAACAGGGCGCGGGTCTCGGCCTCTCGCAGCCGCCCGGCGTCCACCAGCAGGAAGTCGTCGATCAGCACCCCCTCATCATCCACCGTCCGGGACGAGGCGGGCATGGACCCCGGCGTCGTGCCGCCCACGTCGGCATGGTGTCCACGCGCGGCGACGAAGAAGGCTGGGCCTGCGTCATCGTCCAGGAACACCGGCATGATGACGGTGATGTCGGGCAGGTGAGTCCCTCCATTGTAGGGGGCGTTCAGCATATAGACGTCGCCCCTGCTCATCCGCCCGCCTCCGCGTGATGCGATCACGGTGCGGATGCTTTCGCCCATCGATCCCAGGTGGACCGGGATATGCGGGGCGTTGGCGATCAGGGCGCCGGTCGCGTCGAATATGGCGCAGGAGAAGTCCAGCCGCTCCTTGATGTTCACCGAATAGGCGGTGGCGCGCAGGGCCTCGCCCATCTGTTCGGCGCAGGCCATGAAGCGGCTGTTGAACACTTCCAGCATGATCGGATCGACATCCGTGCCGATGGCGACGCGAGCCGGCAGGGCGACGACCCTCTCCAGCAGCAGGTTGGCCTGGGCGTCGACGGTCGCGCGCCATCCGGGCTCGACCACGGTGGTGCCTGTGTCCTCCAGCAATATGGCCGGGCCGTCGATCGCCAGGCCCGGCGTCAGGGCGTCACGGCGATGGACGGGGGTCTGGCGGTCCTGACCTGCCATGCGGACGGTCGGGACCGCGACGGTCTCCAGCGATCCGCTCGCGGTGGTTAGGGTCGGCATCGATGGCGCCTGGTCCGAATGGCCGACGGCTTCGACCTCCAGGGTCTCGACGACCAGGACCTTGTCTTCGGCGAAGAAGCCGAAGCGGCGGCGGTGCAGGGCTTCGAAGGCTTCTGCCATCGCATCGGCGGGACCGAAAGGCACGACCAGGGGCGTGTCGGAACCGGCGAATTTGATCTCGGCGCGGGCGACTGTGGAAATGGCGTCGGCCGCGAAACCCTGGGCTTTCAAATCGGCGCGCGCGGCCGTCGAAAGCTCGGCGATCCTGTCGGCCAGGGCCGTGTCGCGTGCGGCGGAGAGCGGCGTCGCCTCGGTCGCCTGGCGGATGGCCCGCACCTCGGCCAGACCCATGCCATAGGCCGACAGGACGCCCGCGAACGGATGCAGCAGCACCCTGGTCATGCCGAGCGCATCGGCGACCAGACAGGCGTGCTGTCCGCCCGCGCCGCCGAAACAGTTCAGCACATAGCGGGTCACATCATAGCCGCGCTGGATCGAGATCGAACGAATCGCCTCGGCCATGTTCTGCACGGCGATGGTGACGAAGCCCTCCGCCAGCGCGCCCGGCGTCGTCGCGCGTCCAGTCGCGGCCTCCACCTCGGCCGCGAGGGCGGCGAATCGGTCGCGCACGGCCTCGGCGTCCAGCGACTGGTCGGCGTTCGGCCCGAAGACCGCCGGGAAAAAGTGGGGGCTCAGCTTGCCCAGCATGACATTGCAGTCGGTCACCGTCAGCGGTCCGCCGCGCCGGTAGGCGGCCGGACCCGGAACCGCGCCGGCGGATTCGGGCCCGACTCTCAGGCGACCGCCCTCGAACCGGCAGATCGAGCCGCCTCCTGCGGCCACGGTGTGAATGCTCAGCATCGGCGCCCGCAGCCGCACGCCGGCGACCACGGCGTCCGAGGTCCGCTCATAGTCGCCGGCGAAATGGGACACGTCGGTCGAGGTGCCGCCCATGTCGAAACCGATGGCGCGGTCGAACCCGGCCGCCTTGGCCGTCTCGGCCATCGCCACCACGCCGCCCGCCGGTCCCGACAGGATGGCGTCCTTGCCCCGGAAGGCGTCGGCCGCCGTCAGCCCGCCCGACGACTGCATGAACTGAAGCGGCGTCGCCTCGCCCAGATCGGCCCCGACCCGCTCCACATAGGCGCGCAGGATGGGCGACAGATAGGCGTCGGCTACGGTGGTGTCGCCACGCCCGATCAGCTTGATCAGCGCACCAACCTCGTGACTGACCGAAACCTGTTCGAACCCGACCTCGCGTGTGATCTCCGCCAGGCGTGTCTCATGGTCGGTGAAGCGCCAGCCGTGGACCAGAACGATGGCGATGGCGCGCAGCCCAGATGCATGGGCGGCCGCCAGATCGACGCGGGCCCTGTCCTCGTCCAGCGGCCGATCGACGGCGCCGTACGCCATCACGCGCTCATCGATCTCTACCACGCGATCATAAAGCTGATCGTTCAGCACGATGTTGCGCACGAACAGTTCAGGCCGCGCCTGCCAGCCGATGCGAAGCGCGTCGCCAAACCCCGCCGTGATCGCCAGCAGCGTCGGTTCGCCCTTGCGTTCCAGCAAGGCGTTGGTCGCAACTGTCGTGCCCATCCGCACGTCCTCGACCAGACCCGGCGCCAGCGGTCCAGGCGCAGCGTCCAGGATGCGGTGAATGCCCTCCACCGCCGCGTCGGCATACTGTTCGGGATTGACCGACAGCAGCTTTCGGGTCTGCAACACGCCATCCGGCGCACGAGCGATCACGTCGGTGAAGGTGCCGCCCCGATCGATCCAGAATCTCCAAGCCGCCATTTCCGCCTCCGTGCGCGTCTTCTCCCTAGTGTGATTTGATCGTCAGGATTAAGGACGTTTTGCTCGGAAGATTGGCGCCGAACTTGGTCGGGGGACGATGGACTTAGATGCCGCCGCTCCTCATGACCACCATACCTATGAGCCCAATGCAGACGAGAGCGGCCACGCCGATCGCCAGCGCGATCAAGCGAAATGCGCCCTTGGTCGGCTTGTCCGGCCCATCTTCGTAACCGATGGGCGTTTTACGCGGTTCTTTTTCGGTCATGGAGCCCATAACGCGCTAGTGGTCGGAAAGTCTGCGGGCCTCACTAATAATGGGGTCGTAGTTTTCGGCACGGTATCTGCGCGGTTGGTCAAAGCGATATTTTGCATCGTGGCGGGTGACTTAAGCGAGACCGGTTTCGCCCGGCGCAGGGGCGCAGCCATGTCGTTCGAAACCCTCGTCGCCCAACTTGGCCTTCCCTTCCTTTTTATTGGTGCGGGGACCGAGGGGGAGGCCGTGGCTGTCGCGGGTGGTGCGCTGGCGCATCGTGGAATGTTGCCGCTGTGGGAAGTCGGCCTGGCCGTGCTGGGCGGCTCGCTTGTGCAGGGCCAGATTCTGTTTCTGGTCGGGCGCTATCTGCGGGGCATGGCCTGGGTGCAGCGCGCGAGCAGCGGCCCGGCATACGCCCGCGTGATCCGCGGACTTCTCGACAACGGAGGCGCGTTAGCCATTTGTAACCGCCGTGTCGGAATCCACGCCACTCACGATGGCGCTGATCTCGACCAAAGCCGCGCGGGCTTCCGTGAGCGCTTCGTCCATCTGACTCACAAGATCGGCTAGGTCGGGCGCTTCTTCTTCGGTGGTCTCATCGTTCCATCGAACGTCCAGATCATAGTTCCGCGCTCGGATTTCGTCCTTGGTCAGACACTTGAAGCGGGGACCAGTCTTGCGGGGCGAGCGCCCAAATGGATCGTCACCGAAGGCTGCTTCAAACTCCTCGAAATCGCTATCTCGAAGGGTCTTCCGTTTTGTGAAGGTCGGCATGCCCGTTCGGAGATCGTAGAACCAGACCTCATCCACGGGGCCATGATCGGGGTCTCGACGATTGAAGAAAAGCACGTTTGTTCGAACGTCAGGCGCATAGAAAATGCCTTTGGGTAGGCGCAGGACGGTATGCAGATCGAACAATTCCAAAAGATCGCGCCTTACGCGCAGACCTGCCCCAGGCTCGAATAGTACGTTATCCGGCACGACAACTGCCGCGCGTCCTCTGGGAGCCATTGCAAGTCCGATGTACTGGAGAAACGATAGCTGTTTGTTCGCCGTGGGGTGAGGCAGGTCGGTTCTTCGTTGCCGCGCACCACCTGAACTAACGCCAAAAGGCGGATTTGCGAGAATCAGATCAGATAAGAGCAGGGGCTCGGAATCGATAGTGAGTGCGTCGCCATGAATAAGGCGACCATTCATCCCGTGGAGATACAGGTTCATCAGACAGAGCCGGAATGTATCCCGCTCGATTTCCACGCCCTGATATAGACATCCCTGCGTCATTTCCGGTGTGCCCGCGCGATGCGCCGCTATCAGGAATCCACCAGTTCCGACGGCCGGATCAGAGATCGTTTCACCAGCTCGGGGCTTCGTCACACGCACCATCGCATCGACCAAGGGCCGGGGGGTAAAGTATTGCCCCGAACCCGATCTAGCTTCTGTCGCATTTCGCTCAAGCAAGCTCTCATATATCAGGCCGAGACCGTCTCGATCGTAGTCATGCCAATCAATTGATTGGATTCCAGCGACAACTTTTTCGAGATTTTCGTCGTGTGAGAAAACAGTAGTTGGGAATGAGAAAATACTTCGAATGTTTTCATTCTGAACGTCTTCACCAAGTCGTGTTAAAAGCTTGCGATAAAAGCCCAACATGCCGGAGCCCCGCGCAGCGAGCAAGTCATCCCATCGGGAACCTTCCGGAATTGCTTGCTCTGCATCCAACTGCTTCGCGTTCTTAAGGAACAGAAGATAGGTCAGTTCGGACAAATACTTATTAAAGACTATGCTGTCGTCCCGCAGGACATGGCACAGGCTCCATAACCTACCTGCGAGATCGTCGCTATCCATCGTGTTCACAGGCGCGCATCCTCTCGTATCGTCCGCTGCTGTTACAGCCGCAGGCGCGGGCGCAGCCATAGCCGCCCGGTTGGCTTGTTCACAAGACGCATTCCGTGACCCATGGCCACCACGCGCCCACTGGGGCTTTCTTGCTCCGAGCCTCATCCACTATGATAGTAGAGCAACCACAAATCGGTAAATCACTGCACGACCCAACGAGCGGCGGTACTGCCGCTCCGCGCCAACATGGGCTTTGAGTCGCTTCAGTGAAACAGGAGTCAGATTTCCTGAAACCCGACACATGAAAAAGAAGATGGCGCACCCGACAGGATTCGAACCTGTGACCCCTGCCTTCGGAGGGCAGCGGTAGAAGCTTTATCCATCATGCCCCCTGTTACCGGAGATTGAGAAAAGCCTTTTTATATCAATATTTCGGAACGTACGACCCTTGCCTCGCATTGATGGGAGTGGCATCCTTTTACCTGTGCCGTCCTACCCCCGTCCTACCCGCAAGGAAATGAGATGAACAAGCCCAAGCTCACCAAGCCGCGTCTGGACGCCCTAGCGACGCGCCAGACCGACTATGTCGAATGGTGTGGGGATCTCCCCGGATTTGGCGTCCGCGTCCGTCCTAGCGGCTCTAAATCGTTCATCGTGCAATACGACTTCGGCGGACGTAACGGCGTTACCCGTAAGGTCACGGTCGGAAAGGCTGATAAAATCACGTTGGCGGAAGCCCGCAAACAAGCTCAAGCGATCTTAGCGAAAGCGGAGCTTGGCGGCGATGAAGCTGGGGAGCGAGCAAAACGTCGGGGTGAAATGACTGTTGCCCAACTCTGCGACGAATATCTGGCTGAGGGCTGTGAAGATAAAAAGGCCTCCACACTCGCGACCGACAAGGGCCGTATTGAACGCCACATAAAACCACTTCTGGGCACTCGGCGGATTGGCGAAATCGAACGCGGCGATATCGAGAGGTTCATGCGCGCTGTCGCCAACGGTAAAACGGCTATCGACGTAAAGACTGGAAAGCAGGGCAGGGCGATAGTCACGGGCGGAAAAGGTACGGCGACGCGAACCGTCCGGCTACTTGGCGGCATTTTCAGCTACGCGGTTTCCCACGGCTATCTGACGACAAACCCGAGGCACGGCGTAAAAGTCTATGCGGATGGTAAGGGCGAACGGTTTCTCTCGCCCGATGAACTGCAACGGCTAGGGGATGCGCTACGGGAAGCCGAAACTGTGGGCTTGCCTTGGCAACTAAACGAGGGCGTGCTCACCAAGCATCGGCCGCGCAACACCTCCCATCAACGCGAAGTGCTGGACCCCTACGCGCTCGCGGCAATTCGGCTGCTACTACTGACGGGCTGTAGGGCGGGCGAGATACTGAATCTGGAATGGGCGCACGTTGATCTTGATACCGGCTTCCTCAACCTGCCTGCGTCCAAAACCGGGGCTAAAAAGATCTGGCTTGGCGCGCCAGCCTTGCAAATCCTCGCCGAACTACCCCGCGTTCAAGGCAACCCCTTCGTCATCATCGGCGAAAAAGCCGACAAGCCGCGTAGCGATCTGAAACGGCCGTGGAAGCGGCTCACTGCCCACGCGGGTATGTCTGATTTGCGGCTCCACGACTTACGCCACTCCTACGCTTCCACTGGCGCGGCGTCTGGCATGGGTCTTGGCATGGTCGGCAAACTTCTAGGCCACGCTTCGCCAACGACTACCGCGAGATATTCCCACTTCGCGGACGATCCGACGCGCCGGGCCTCCGAACGTATTGCTAATACCATTTCGGCGGCTTTGGGCGGCTCTGACTCGTCAGCACAAGTTCATCGCATAAGAGAAGCGCTCTGAGACATGCAAGCTTGTGAAGTCCAGCGCGGAATTCCATATCCCGTCGACCTTAAAAAAGAAAAAGTCCTTTATGCTCGGTCGATCTTAGTCGAATGCGGCATGAAAAAAGGTCTCGCGGCTAGAACGACAATTGATGGTCTAGGTTGGAAAGGATTTCAAAGCCGCAACGCGGCATATGACTACATTCGGAGAGCTATTTAATACTGAAAATGTCCAGCGACGGTTAGCGAGCTCGCACGGTAAAACCCCGCCATGCCCTCGCATTAATGGAGATGGACATGGAAGACCGGACTTACCTTCGCCGTGCAGAGGCGGCGCTTTACCTGCAACAGCGCTATGGCGCTTACACCAGAGAGACGCTCGCCAAGCTCGCCTGTGTTGGCGGCGGACCCCCGTTCCGAAAGATGGGCGCATACCCCCTATATCGTGCTTCCGAACTGGACGCTTGGGCCGAAGCCCGTATGTCGGGGTCGGTGGCGTCAACGGCTGAACTGACCAAGCAGAGCGCGGCTTGAGGCCGTGACGTACGAAAAACCCGCGCCGTACATCGGCGAGGGGGTGGTTACTCAGGAAGCCCAGGAAGCTTCCCGTGACATCGCTCCCTCAGAAGTTCAAGTCCGTGATTTTCCACCGGGCCTCGTTGGTGACGTGGCGTCGTTTATCCTGTCAGTGAGCCCGCGCCCCGTGCCCCAAATCGCCCTAGCTGCCTCTGTGGGCTTGCTCTCGGGTATCATGGGCCGCGCCTACAACATTAGCGGCTCTGGCCTGAACCAATACGTTCTGATGCTCGCACGTACTGGCGTTGGAAAAGACGCAATCAGCGTCGGCACGTCCAAGCTCATGAAGGCTGTTCGCCAGACCGTTCCGGCCGCTGCTGACTTCATCGGCCCCGGCGAGCTGGTCTCAAGCGCGGGCTTGATTAAGTGGATGGCAGAGAAACCGTGCATCGTCTCAATCCTTGGCGAGTTCGGCGTCAAAATGAAAGAAATGGCGAGCCCCAACGCCAACGCGCACCTGTCGGGCATTGAGCGCGTTCTGCTGCAAATGTATTCCAAGTCAGGGCGCGACAATACGTTTGAGGCAATCGCTTACAGCGACAAAGCCAACAACACCAAGCAGCTCCATTCCCCAAGCCTGACAATACTCGCAGAGAGCGTTCCAGAACGTTTCTACGAAATGCTCGACGAACGTATGGTCATGTCAGGCTTGCTCCCCCGCTTCATGATTTACGAATACATGGGAGACCGCGAATATATTCGTGAGGGCTCGGAACTCGTTCAACCGTCATCATCGCTTGTGCAACGAATGTGTGATTTGACGGCCCAATGCCTAGCACTTGGCCAGAACGGCAACGTTCACAACGTGCCGATGACCGATGATGCCCTCAATATTTTTCGGCATTTCGATCGTTGGACAACCGACGAGATGAACAAGGATAAATCCGAAGTCACGTCTGGGCTTTGGAACCGAGCCCACCTCAAGGCGATGAAACTGGCAGCTGTGATAGCGGTTGGTCGCAACTATCTAAATCCTCTTATCTCTGTTGACGAAGCTCACTATGCGACCCACGAGATCGTGGTTCAGACGAGACGAACTCTCAACAAATTTGAGCTAGGTGACGTGGGTGTAGAAGGTGGTAACGAACTAAAACAACTCAACTGTGTGATCAAATGTATAGGCGAATACATGAGTTGGCCGTACGCGCGTATCTCTAATTATGGACCGAGCGAGAAAATGCACGGAAGTGGTGTGTTTTCCGAAAGCTATCTTTCTCGCAGATTGTTGAAGGTTGCGGCATTTAGTGGAGATAAGGCCGGCCCAACAAGAGCGTTGAAGCGGGCAATCGACAATCTGTTGAATGGTGATGAAATACGTGAGCTATCTAAATCTCAACTAGCTGAGCAGTTCGATACGAAAGCAAGGTCTTTCTGCGTTTCCAATCCAGAACGCTTTATCCAATCCCTAAAGAAAATCGGACTGGTCATATGAAAGACAATCCGTTGAAAATGTTCACTGTTCAGAAAATAGGAAATAAGAAACCATGTGGAAAGAAGGTCTCAGAAAAAGTGTCGAATAATATAGGCCTGATAGCAACAATACTATTCTTCCTATTTCTTATATTTTCGTTTTATTCAATGATTGGAAGGGTTTGGTCGGTTCGACCATTTTCCTATTATCGACCTGCGCTTCTTCCGCGAGCGTCATCGGCCGAGGCTCTATTGGTCCGCTTTTTAGTCCAGGTCGATTGCGTGGGCCGGTGCGACCAGAGCGCTGAACTTGTCGCCCGAAAAGTCAGAACGAGCTTTAGATGAAAAAGCCATCGCCACGACCGCCAACGACCAAGCACCAGTACGTTCGCGCGATAGTCCGTATGATGTTTGAGAAAGATTCAGATGGAAATCTGCAATACGATCTATACCTTCTAGTTGGGCAGGTATTGGGTTTCATTCACCCGAACGTAGATTTAACAGAGACACAGAAGGTCAGTGTATGTCGTTTTCGCCTGATCGATGATAGCGAATAGACAGCATATTTTTTAACCATTGCGGTCGCCGGGCATCCATATCTACTTCGTATTGTGCGGATAAATCGCTCGGATCAACGCAGTCCTGTTCATCGAATTTGTCCGGCGTTTCAAGAATGGCCGATTCAATGTCTGTAGCCACGGCGGTTGCCTACCAATGCGTGATGTAAAAGCTATCTATGTCGTTGAGGGGGAAGTGCTTCCCGCGCCCCCCACCCCTGCCAGGCCGCGCCTGAACACGGTTCGCGAATGCCGTCGCGAGCTGGCTAAAGTCTATGCTGACGCAAAAGTCGGGCGGATCGAAACGCAAACCGCAACCCGGCTCTGCTACTTGCTGACCTCGCTCGCGGCGATGATACGCGACGGCGAACTTGAAGATAGGGTGCGTGCGCTCGAAACCCAAATCCAGCAGGGGCGAAAGTAGTGCGCGCCCTAGAGCGGCGTTTGTTACGCCTTGAAGACCGGCGGGAAGTGACTGCGAAGCCGTCGATGTTGTTCGCGATGTATGGCCGAACGGAAAGGGAGATCATCGCCTTGGCGTGTGGGGTAAATTCTATTCAGCGGGATGAAGGCGAGGGGCTAGACGCCCTGTTGTCGCGGGCGGTGCGCGAGCTTCACAGTCGCCTCCTGTGGGCAATCTACGTCCCGAGGCTAGAGCCACTCGTCACGCCCGCGCCCCTCCCAGCGCATCGGGCCTCGCGAGGCCCCTCCTGACGACCTAGCCATTGAATCAGGGGAAACCCACTCCGCCGTGGGCATCCCCTTGGCCGCCCGCTAGTTGTCGTCAGCTTTCGACAACTTCTCGGCTGATGTTTTCCACGATGTAGCGGGCGCGATAGAGAAGTTCGTCAAACGTCAGGATTTCGGGCGACCGGATGTTGCGACGATAGAGTTCGAAGCAAGCGATTTTGTCGTCATTTCCCTTTAGCTCCGATGTATTGCCCACGACCAAGTAGCTGCGCGCCGGTCTGCGATGAGTGCGGATCGTCGGTAGCTATGGCGCAGAGTTTTGAGCATCGGCGATCATCGCTTCCGCCGCCGCCGCCGCCCGACCTGTTCCTTCGTCAGTGGTCGTGCCGGTGCAGAGATAGTCAACGTTGTTGGAGCCCAGCCCGCCGAAATCCGTCTCCAAAGTCGCTTCGCCGCCTTTGATTTGGACGAACCGCACGGGGCCGGTCTTTCGACCGAAGCTGTCAGTTAACTCGACTGTTCCACAGACTGTTACCCCCGGCGCGGTTGGCGACGACCGCACAACATGAAGATTTCTCACGTCCGCATTTGTGGCGTTATGGAAGCGCGCTCGAAGGCTTTCACCTACTTCACGTTTCAGCTTCAAGTCGTCAATCTGACTACAGCCCGACGCGCCGACGGCAATGGCTAAGCCGACGATGTAACGCGCCTTCGACGAGTACCGTGAAGTCATCATACCGGCTGTCCCGCTCCTATTGTGGGAGCATAGGGGAAGCGCGTCATTAGCGGAAGGGTCATTGGATGTCCCTTCATGCCCGCGTGGGTTTCGTCACCAGTTCATAGGTCGGTTATTGCCTCGCTTGTCGCGGCGAGAACTGCGGCTGGCCTCACCCAGAGAGACCTCGCGTCCAAACTTCGCAAGCCGCCGTCGTTTGTCGGCAAGGTCGAGTCAATCGAGCGCAACTTAAGTGTGCTGGAGTTCTTGGCGTGGGCGGCCGCATTAGGCATTGAGCCAAGTGACGCCCTGCCCGCGCTGAAAGATGTGATCGACATCTAGCGGCGACTTCAAACGGGCTCCCCGCCAGCGACGAACCGTGTCCGCCGTATGGCGAACTGCCGCAAAGCCAAAGCGCTATTTATCGAAGCAGGCTCAAGCCGTTTCGGGACGCCAAATTTCAATGAGCGTCCTACCCCGGTCCTGCCCGTGGCTGCCGTGCCAGTCGTCAAGTTGGCTTAAGTTATTGAAAAAGATGGCGCACCCGACAGGATTCGAACCTGTGACCCCTGCCTTCGGAGGGCAGTACTCTATCCAGCTGAGCTACGGGTGCGCATGCGGCGTGACGCCGGAAGGGGCCGATTACAGCAAGGCGCGCGCGGCCTCAATCCCGAATAAGCGACGAGGGCGGGATGATCGGCTTCAGACGGCGCCTCAAGGTAAGCCAGCGGCCTTAAGCAGGGCGAAGCGCGTTAGGCCCAGGAAGGAAGGCAGTAGGGCCGAGCGCCCTACTGCGCCGTCATGCCGCCGTCGATCTTGAACTCCGAGCCGGTGACGAACTTCGACTCGTCCGACGCCAGGTAGAGGACGCAATACGCCACGTCGTCGGGCTCCCCGATCCGTTTCAGCGGAATGCCGCGCGCCAGACGCTCGTGGGCCTTGTCCTCGTCGCCGCCGGCCATGGCGATGAAAGGATCCAGTATCGGGGTCTTGATGAAGACGGGGTGGACCGAGTTGCAGCGCACGTTCCAGTCGGCCTTGGCGGCTTCGAGCGCCAGGGTCTTGGTGTACATCCAGACGGCGGCCTTGGTGGCGTTGTAGGCGCCCATGCCGGGGGCGGCGACCATGCCGGCGATCGAGGAGATGTTGATGATAGAGGCCGGTGCGGCGGCGCGCAGATACGGCATGGCGTATTTGCAGCCCAGCATGATGGAGCGCAGGTTGATCTCGTACTGGCGTTGCCAGTTCTCGACCGTGTCCTGTTCGACGAAGGCCAGGGGGCCGCCGACGCCGGCGTTGTTGATCAGGACCGACAGGCCGCCCAGGTCGGCGACGGCGGCGGCGATGGCCCGCTCCCAGTCGGCCTCGCTGGCCACGTCGTGGGCATAGGCGAAGGCGGCGCCGGGCAGCTCGTCATTGATGCGGGCCGCCAGCAGGTCGGCGCGCTGCTCGTCGATGTCGGTGACGGCGACATGGGCGCCCTCGCGCGCCAGCATGAAGGCCATGGCCTCGCCCAGGCCGCCGGCCGCGCCGGTGATCAGGACAGTCTTTCCGGCGACACGGCCGGTGCGGATGTCGGCAGCGGCCATCAGTCGTGTCCGTCGCCGGGCGTCAGATCGCCGGTGATCGAGTCAATGAAATGGGCCAACTGCACGTCGTGATCCGTCACGCCATCCGCGTCATGGGTGGTCAGCAGGATTTCTACGCGATTGTAGACGTTGAACCATTCGGGATGGTGTCCCATCGCTTCGGCCTGCATCGCGACGCGTGTCATAAAGGCGAAGGCGGCGTTGAAGTCGTGGAAGAGAACGGCTTTCACGATAGCGTCGCGACCGTCTTCACCGGGCTTCCAGCCGTCCAGTGAAGCGCACGCCGCCTTGGCTCCGATGTTGTCCACCATAGTCATCTCCCAGCACGATCTCTTGTCGGTTCCAAGTGGCGTAACGCGCCTCGTGGGTCCCGGCAAGCTGGCGCGACACAGCTAGACCGGCGTTACGGAACACATGGTCAAGCTTCCGCGTTCTGGGTTCCGTGACGGCGTCCTGCGCGTCGTCCGATCGTCAGCGGGGTTAAGATGGATAATCTCTGGATCGCCGCGCTGGACGCGGCCGACCGCAAGCGGATCGAACCTCATCTGAAGCAGGGCGAGATCGCGCGCGGCCAGATGCTTTATGACGCCGGCGAAGCGGTCAATCACGTCTGGTTTCCGATCAAGGGGGTGGTGTCGCTGATGACCATCCTGCCCGACGACAAGATGGTCGAGACCGCCGCTATCGGCCGCGAGGGGCTGATCGGCGTCACCTGCGGCCCCTTCAACGCCCGCGCCGCCAGCCGGGCGATCTCGCAACGTGACGGCGTCGCCGCCTACTGCTCCGCCGAGGTGTTCGGCGAGGCGCTGGATGCGAGCGAAAGCCTGCGCCTGGCCCTGTCGCGCTTCACTGAGGGGCTGATGGCCCAGGTGCAGCAGGCCGCCGCCTGCAACGCCCAGCATCGGCTGGACGAGCGGCTGGCGCGCTGGCTGCTGATGCTGCACGACCGAGCCGAGGACGACCGCATCGACCTGACCCAGGCCGACATCGCCGGCATGCTGGGGGTGCGTCGCGCCACGGTTTCCGAGGTCGGGACGGTGCTGGAGGGCAAGAGCCTGATCCAGCGCGGGCGCGGCTGGGTCAAGGTGCTGGACCGTGACGGTCTGGAGAAGGCGTCGTGCGGTTGTTACGGCCTGATGCGTGACGTGATGAAGGATCTGAAGCTGCCGCAGCCGCAAGCCGCCTGACTTCGGGTGACGGCGGCGCGGCGACGCGCTAGACGCTTTGACATGACCGACGCCTCCTCCCACGGCCCGCATTCCTCGGGTGATCGTTCCTCCTTCGGCTTTCGCGACGTGGACGCGCGTGAGAAGGTCAAGATGGTGCGCGGGGTCTTCGATTCCGTCGCCTCAAGCTACGACGTGATGAACGACCTGATGAGCGTCGGCGTCCACCGCATCTGGAAGGACATGGCGGCGGCCAAGCTGAACCCGCGTCCGGGCGAGACCATCCTGGACGTGGCGGGCGGCACCGGCGACATGGCCCGCCGCTATTCAAAGATGGCGCGCGCGGCCCAGGAACGGCGCGGCGGCGAAGATGCCAATGTGATCGTGCTGGACTATAACGCTGAGATGATCCTTGCCGGGGTCCACAAGGGCGGCGAGCCTGAGATGAGCTGGTCGGTCGGCGACGCGATGAACCTGCCGCTGCCGGACGCCTCGGTCGACGCCTATTCGATCAGCTTCGGCATCCGCAACGTGGCCCATATCGACAAGGCCCTGGCCGAGGCGCGTCGTGTGCTGAAGCCGGGCGGGCGGTTCCTGTGCCTGGAGTTCTCGCGCCCGACGACCAGCCCGATCCGCAAGGTCTATGACGCCTGGTCCTTCCACGCCATTCCACGCATCGGCGGCTGGGTCGCCAAGGATCGCGAGAGCTATCAGTATCTGGTCGAGAGCATCCGCCGCTTCCCTGATCAGGCGGCCTTCAAGGGGTTGATCGAGGACGCCGGTTTCCGCCGCGTGTCCGTGACCAACCTGTCGGGCGGGATCGCCGCCATCCACCACGGGTGGGCGATCTGACCAGCCGGATCTATCGCACGGCGCCGCCGCCGCCCGCGACCGTGGCGGTGCAGAACCCGGTGGCCTCCTTCCTGCGCCTCTTGGGCTGGTTGTGGGTGCTGGTGCGCCATGACGCCCTGGTGCCACGCGAGGTCACACCGCTGTTGCCCGCCTGGACCCGGCCCTTCGCCCGGTTCGTGCAGATGCTGTCAGGCAAGGCGGGACGGCAGGGCCGACCGGGTCAGAGGCTGGGCAAGGCGTTCGAGCACCTGGGGCCCGTGGCGATCAAGCTGGGCCAGGTGCTGGCCACGCGCGCCGACATCTTCGGCCTGGAGTTCGCGCGCGACCTGGGCCGGCTGAAGGACGCCCTGCCGCCCTTCTCGCAGGAAGAGGCGCGGCGCGAGATCGAGAAATCGCTGGGTAGGCCGGTCGAGAGCTTGTTCATCGATTTGAGCGAACCCGTCGCCGCCGCCTCCCTGGCCCAGGCGCACCGCGCGACCCTGGCCGACGGTCGGGCTGTGGCGGTCAAAGTGTTGCGGCCGGGCGTCGAGCGGCGGGTCTTCAACGGCCTGGACTCGATGCGTCTGGCGGCGCGGCTGGTGTGGCGGCTTGTGCCGATGGCGCGCCGGCTGGAGCCTTCGGCCTTTGTCGAGACCATCGCCAATTCTCTCGATCTGGAACTAGACATGCGGCTGGAGGCCGCCGCCGCCAGCGAGATGGCCGATGTCCTGGCCAAGGACGGATACATGTCCGCCCCCGCCGTCATCTGGGACGGAGTGGGCAAGCGGGTGCTCACCCTGGAATGGGCGCAGGGCGTACCCATGACCGATCCGACCCTGGCGGACCTGCCGGGTCTGGACACCGATCTGCTGGCCGACAATGTCGTGCGGGCCTTCCTTGTTCAGGCCTTGGACCACGGGGTGTTTCACGCCGACCTGCACGAGGGCAATCTGTTCGCCAGCGCCCCTGCCCATCTGACCGCCATCGACTTCGGCATCGTCGGGCGGCTGGGACCGGCCGAGCGACGCTATCTGGCCGAGATCTTGTGGGGCTTCATCAGCCGGGACTACGACCGGATCGCCCGCGTGCATTTCGAGGCCGGCTATGTGCCCGCCCATCATTCGGTCGAAACCTTCGCCCAAGCCCTGCGCGCCGTGGGCGAGCCGGTGATCGGGCGCGCCGCCAGCCAGGTCTCGATGGGTCGGCTGCTGGGGCAGCTGTTCGAGATCACGGCCCTGTTCGACATGCGGCTGAGGCCCGAGCTGATCCTGCTGCAGAAGACCATGGTCTCGGTCGAGGGGGTGGCGCGCCGGCTTCAACCCGACCACGACCTGTGGAAGGCCGCCCAGCCGGTGGTCGAACGCTGGATCCGCCGCGAGCTGGGGCCGCAGGCCCAGGCGCGCGACGCCTTGAACGAGATGATCGCGGCGGCCCGCGCCATTTCGCGCCTGGTGCAGGAACCGCCGCGTCCGGCGGCGGTGGTCATCGAAAAGTCGGGAACTCCGGCTTGGCTGACGGCTTCAGTCACGGTCGCGGTTCTCGCGGCCCTGACGGCCTTGGGCCTTTCGCTCTGGCCCTATCTGTCCTGACCGGAGCTTTCGCATGAAGCCGACCCTGATGAAGACCGCCCTGGCCGCAGCCATCCTGCTGGCGCCCGTTCCCGCCTTCGCCCAGGCCGCCGCCGGCGCCGTGCCCAACGCCTTCGATCGGCCCGCGCAGTCGGCGACCCCTCAGGCGCGTCCCGCTCCTGCTGCACCCGCGCCGACCGGCGCGGCCCAGGCGCCCGACATCGCCCGATCGGAAGAGGCGCTGCGAGCCGTGATCGCAGCGGCCCAAGGCACGGGCTTCGACTATTCGGACTTCACGACAAATCTGGGCACCCAGATCCGCCAGCAGGAGGCCCAGGTCATCCCGCTGATCAAGGGTTTCGGCGCGATCAAGACGGTCCAGTACGTCAGGCAGGAAGGCGAGGCCCAGATGTTCAAGGTCACCTTCGACAACCAGGTCACCGAATGGATGATCGGCTTCGACGCCGACGACAAGATCGCCGCCCTGCTGTTCCGCCCGGCCGAGAGCTGATCCGTCAGGTCTCCGTCGCAGGCGGCGCGTCGTCGTCCGGGATGGGGCCGGTCTGGTGGTACAGGCGCGCCGCCGCATAGCAGGGCGCCACCGTGCAGGTCTTCATCACCAGGCGCACGGTGTAGGCGCCGTTCGCCGAGGGCTGGATGTTTATCACCGGCGCTGAATCCGGCAGCGTGTCGCGTTCGATGATCTTGCCCGCCGGATCGAGCAGCTCCATGTCGAGGTCGGAGCATTCGTTGTCGCATTCACTAAGGATGCGATAATTCTTGCCGTTCTCCAGGTTCAGTTTCCAGGCGTGAACTTCCGTCGGCTGCATCGCGACGACCACATCTTCGACGCCGGCGACGGGCGAAAAGCCCTTGGCGAGTTCCTTGGCGGCTTCGTCAAGATAGCCGCGCGCCACGCTGCGAATTTCGGCCCGATCCCGAGCGGACATGGAAACCTGCGGCGTTGCGGCGATGACGGCCTTGTCCTGTTCGGATTGGGCCGGCGCCTGAGGGCCGGGATCGGCGCTTTCCTTCTTTCGAACTTCGTACTGGCCGCAGGCGCCGAGGCCGCCCGTCGCCAGCATCAACCCGACCGTCATCGCCCGAAATCGCCGCATCCGCGCCTCACTCAACCGTTGCTGTGGAAGCTGAACGATAACGGCTGCAAGACGTTCCTGCGTCTCAGTCGTCCTGACGGGGTTTTCCTCTGCCGGACTTGATTGTGGACCGTGTGGTCTTGGCCTTCAGCCGCCGCTCCTTCGACGCCTTGGTCGGGCGGGTCGGCACGCGATAGACCGGCCGGATCGAGGCTTCGTCCACCATCGCTTGCAGCCGTTCCATGGCGTCGGCGCGGTTGCGCTCCTGGGTGCGGTGGCGGACGGCGGTGATTAGGATCACCCCCTCCAGCGTCAGCCGGCTGCCGGCCAGCTTCATCAGCCGCTGTTTCACCGGCTCCGTCAGGCTGGGCGAGTTCTTCACGTCGAACCGCATCTGGACGGCGGTCGAGACCTTGTTGACGTTCTGGCCGCCCGGTCCGCCGGCGCGATAGAAGTGAAACTCCAGCTCGTCCTCTGGAATGACGGTGGTCATGAGGCCGCCTTGCGCGCCTTGACCACGGCTTGATCCAGCGCCTGCAAGAACCGTGAGCGGTCGGCGGCCGAGAACGGCGGCGGGCCGGACGTCGCCACCCCCATCGACCGCAGATGCTCGCCCACCATCCGCCCGGCCAGGGCTGAGCCGATGGAATCCGGCGTGAAGGGCTGGCCGTTCGACTTCAGCGCCTGGGCCCCCGACTTCAGGCAGCGGTCGGCCAAGGGGATGTCGGCGGTGATGACCACGTCGCCGACGGTCGCACGCTCGGCGATCCAGTCGTCGGCGATATCGGGACCGGCGTCGACGACCACCTGTTCGATCAGGGCCTCGCGCGGGACCTGCATCCAGCCGTTGGAGACCACATAGGTCTTCAGCCCATAGCGCCGCGCCACGCGATAGACCTCCTCCTTCACCGGGCAGGCGTCGGCGTCGATGTAGATGACCGTAGGCATGGGCGTGACCTAGCGCGGACGGGGGCGGGTCGTCGAGGGTTGGCAGGAGGGAAGGTCGTCGAAGGGGACTGGCTGAGCGAAGCAGCGGTCGGGAGCGTCGGCAGGAGCGGCGGAGACCCTATTTTCGCGCCTCAGCCACGGCTACCGCCGAAGCGATCAGGCTGGCAGATACTTCGCCGGAGAATGTGTTGACGGTGATGGCTCCCTGTTCCGGGACACTCACGTCAAAGATGACGTTCCCATCGTCAGCCAGCACTTCGAGCCTGATGCCTTCGAAGTCCACATCCGACGCCCACTGGTATTCTACAAGACCGCTCGCTGTCGAGATTGTGCCCATATAGGCACCGTAGTCGTCCTGACGAGCAGCGGCTATGGGGCCATTGCGAAATCGGCACCTGATCGGAAAGTAGGTCTCGGCAGCTCCCGTCTCCTTCCCGCCTTGTGCCGAGGGGGACCGCAAAGTGGGGGCTCCGGACGCCGCAGAGGTGCTGACGGTCGTGCGGACACGCCCCCTCCGTTTCGGCGCTATGCGTCGATACGTTTTTCCAGAGGGGGAGGAGACGAAAAAAAGACGGGACTGTGCGGCCCCGCCCTTTTCCGTTCAGACCAAAGCCGCCCTTAGTTGCGATAGGCCGGCGGCATCGGTGTCTGCTGGCGATAGCGGTCGCGCAGCATCAGCGGGCGGCTGGTCAACGGTTGCTCGACGCCGTTGACGAAGATGGCCGACGGCTGGCTCAGCGGCTCCAGCGGATCGCCGGACCAGACCACGACGTCGGCGGCGGCGCCCGGCGTGATCTGGCCGAACTGTCCGGCCATGCCGAAGATCTTGGCCGGGTTGACCGTCAGGGCGGCGATGGCCGCACCGTAAGGCAGGCCGTGCGAGACGGCGTTTCCGGCATTGTAGCGGGCTTCGCGGGCGCGGTGGGTCGAGCCTTCGTTGCCCTTGATGGCGATGACCACCCCGGCGGCGTTCAGGGCCGCCGCATTCTCCATCCGCGCCGCCCGCATCTCGAAATCGGCGGGCAGGTTGGAGATGGGGTTCAGCAGGACGGGCACGCCGGCCGAAGCGATGTCGCCGGCGACCAGCCAGCCCTCTTCGGCGCCGTCCAGGATCAGCTTGATCCCTTCCTCGCGCGCCAGGCGCAGCACCTGCTGGATGTCCGACGCCCGGTGGACGCTGACGATCAGGGGCATGGTCCCGTTGGCGACGGGGATCAGCGCCTCCAGATCCGCGCGCGACAGGCTGAGGTCGCGCAGGCCCGCCCGCTCATAGGCCGACTTGTTGCGGGCATAGAGGCGGACCTCTGACAGGGTCTCCTTGAACAGGACGAACTGCGCCCCGCGCGCGCCGCCGGCGATGCCCGCTCCAGCCTCGCCGAACGGCGCGACCATGGCCACGCGCGGCTTGACCAGAATGTTTGTCCCCTGACCCAGGTTGATGATCGCCGCTTGGCCTGCGAATAGGCCTGGCGTCTGGTAGCCGCCGTCGCCGGCGCCGGCCGTCTCGTCCTCATGCACATGGCCGCCGGACGAGCCGGGGTGCTGGGGCACGACGATGGCGCGGGTGATGCCGCCCAGGCGCGCGACCGGCAGGGTGAAGGACCAGGGGTCCAGCCCGTAGGAGATGTCGAAGGCCGCGCTGAGGGTGTTCGAGCTATTGCGCAGCGCATTGGTGCCGCTGACCGAGCTGACCTCGGTCCCGGCCAGGCCAGAATCGACGGCGACGAAGCCCGGCGCGACCGTCTTGCCCGCCGCGTCGATGATGCGCGCGCCCGACGGCGCGCCGCCTGAGCCGACCGAGACGATCTTGCCGTCACGAATGACGACCGTGCCGTTCTCGATGACGGAGGTTCCGGTCAGGATGCGGCCGCCGACAATAGCCACGGTGTCCTGCGCCATCGCAGGGACGGCGAGAGACAGCGCTGCGACGGCGCCCGCGAGGATGTGAGACAGACGCATCAGCGGGCTCCTTCCGTGACGTTGGCGGCGGTCAGGCCATAGCCCGGCTGGCCCAGCTCGAAGTCGCTGGTCGGCTGATAGGCGGGGTTGGCGCGGTCGAAGGTCAGGGCGCCGTCGACGAAGACCTGATCGGCGCGGGCGTAGATCGAGACGGGATCGGCGCTCCAGATCACCACGTCGGCGCGCTTGCCGGCCTCCAGCGAGCCGGTCTGATCGGCGATGCCGATGGCCTTGGCGGCGTTGGAAGTGATCCAGCCGATGGCGTGTTCCTCGGAGATGTTCAAACCGGCGCGACGACCGGCTGACAGGGCGGCGGCGGCTTCCTGGTTCAGGCGCTGGGTCAGTTCCGCGTCGTCGGAGTGAATGACGGCGCACGATCCCTGTTGGGCGTCCACCAGGGCGGCGTTTTCCTCGATGGCGTCCAGGGCTTCCATCTTGAAGCCCCACCAGCCGGTCCACATGGCCGCGCAGATGCCGTTGGCGGCCAGTTGCGGCGCCAGCTTGTAGGCCTCGGTGGCGTGGTGGAAGGTGGTGATGCGGTAACCGAACTCCTTGGCCATATCCATCATCAGCGCCATCTCGTCGGCCCGGTAGCAGTGGTTCTGGATCAGGATCGACCCGTCCAGAACCCCGACCAGCGTTTCGTTCTGCAGGTTGCGGGTTGGGGCCGCGCCTTCGCCGTCCTCGCGCCACTTGTCCCACTTGGCCTTGTAGTCGCGTGCGGCGATGAAGGCGGCGCGATAGCCAGCCATATTGCCCATGCCGGTCGCCGGGCTCTGGTTGCGGCCGCCATAGACGCGCGACGGGTTCTCGCCGCAGGCCATCTTGACCGTATAGGGGGCGGCCGGGAACTTCAGGCCCTGCATGGTGATCGAGGGCACGTTGCGGATGGTTACGCCGCGACCGCCGAACAGGTTGGCCGAGCCGGGCAGGATATGAAGCGTGGTCACGCCGCCGGCGCGGGCGGTGTTGAAGCCGGGATCCTGGGGCCACAGCGAATGTTCGGCCCAGACCTGGGCGGTGTTCGGGCTGGTCGCCTCGTTGCCGTCGCTCATGCCGCTGACGCCGGGGGAAGGATAGACGCCCAAGTGGCTGTGAACGTCGATGACGCCGGGGGTGACATAACGGCCGCGCGCCTCGACGACGCGATAGCCGGTCGGGACGGGGGTCGAGGCGTCGCCGACGGCGGCGATCTTGCCGTCCGTGACCACGACCACGCCGTTCTCGATCTTGCGATCCGTGCCGGTCAGGACAGTGGCGCCGACCACGGCGAAGTTCTCGCGCGGCAGGGGCTGATAGGTGGAAGGGTAGGGATCCAGCGTCGTCGCGGGGTCGAGGCCGGCGGCCAGGGTCCGGTCCTTCGACGTTTTCGCGGCCATATCATCAGGGGTCTGGCCGGTAGTGGCGCAGGCCGACAGGCCCAGCACGGCGCATGTTATGGCCGCGAGGCTGACGCCCCGCAGATGATGTCCGATCATCGAAATCCCTCTCCCGCGATGCGTCAGCCCCGACGCCGCTTGTGACAGTCATAGAAGGGCGTTCGGTCGCGACCGTCAAAAGGTTTCGGCGTTCGTCTTCTGGACGCCCGCACCCGCGACGGCTAACGGCAGGCGCATGAACGCCGATGACCGTCCCGAGGACGAAAACCCCCATCTCGACCGCCCGCTGCGGTCGTTCGGCCGCATCAAGGCCCGCCCGATCAAGCCCCGCCAGGCGGCGTTGATGGAGACCCTGCTGCCGCAGATCGCCGTGCCCGATCCCAAGGCGGGGCCCCTGGACCCCAAGGTTCTAATGCCCGAGGCGACCGAGGTCTGGCTGGAGATCGGTTTCGGCGGCGGCGAGCACATGGCGGCCCAGGCGGCGACACGGCCGGACGCCTTGGTCATCGGTTGCGAGCCCTTCCTGAACGGTGTCGCCTCTGCCCTGCGTCACGTCGAGGAGGGCGGTCTGAAGAACGTCCGCATCCACGCCGACGACGCCCGCGATCTGGTCGACGCCCTGCCCGACGCCTCGGTGGACCGGGTGCTGATCCTCTTCCCCGACCCCTGGCACAAGGCGCGCCACAACAAGCGTCGCCTGTTGCAGGACGAGACGGCCCAGGCCTTCGCCAGTATCCTGAAACCGGGCGGCACGCTGCGCTTCGTCACCGACTGGCTGGACTATGCCGAATGGGCGCTGGAACGCCTGAACCGCACGCCGGGTCTGGAACGGATCGGCGCCGCCGATCAGGATTGGTTCGTCCCGCCCGCCGACCACGTCGTCACCCGCTATGAGGAAAAGAAGCTGGGCGACACCGCGCCGGTCTTCCTGGAGTTCTCACGCCGTATTTCACGCGACGTGCCTCAGCGCTGATTGCGCAAAGTAAATATCGCCGGTTTATTACTGCTGTTTATTTCAAGCGATTGAAAGCAGGAAAGAAATTTCCTGCAAAGCTTTGATTTACAGACATCCTTAATCATCGGCTGTGATGTTGGCTGCGTGATTTTGTCGCGCTGGCACGGCCGCGAGCTGGGCGACATCCAGAGAATGAACCCGATCAGGGGGAGAGGCTTGGGGAGCCGATCTGACGGCTTTTGCTGATTCAGGCCGATGATTGGACTTGTCTTGGTCAAGTCGATGTTCGGGCTGCGCCCATCAATCACCCGATTACAGTTGCTTACAGCGTAACAGCCGGGCGCCTACACACCTCCCTAGGCGTGACTGCTCAAAAAATAATAACGGGACGACACGAAGGAAGGCTCAAGTGTTCAATAGCATCAAGGCTCGTCTGTGCTGGAGCGTCGCGGCATTGGTCGCAACGACTGTAGCCGCCATCGTTTGCGGGTCTCTGACCCTGATATCGGCGGACAAGAAAATCCAAACGATCATCTACGATCGCGTCGTTCCGTTGGAACAGCTCAAGGTCGTCAGCGACATGTACGCCGTCAACATCGTCGATACCGCGCACAAGGCGCGTGCCGGCACAGTGAGTTTCGGCGAGGCTGTCGAGCATCTCAAACAGGCTGATTCAGCGATTCAGCAAAACTGGACCGCCTACAAGAATACCGATCTGACCCTTCGGGAAGCCGAGCTCGTCGAGGCGGTCGAGCAAAAGCTGCCGGCGGCGGCCAAGGCGACGGAACGTCTCGAAGACATACTGATCCGGCGCGATCAGGCCGCACTGGAATCGTTCGTTCGTGCTGACCTCTACCCTGCCATCGACCCGGTGACGGAGGATATATCCAGCCTGGTGACGCTTCAGACCACCGAGGCGAAGAAGGCCGGCGCCGAGGCCAAGTCCGAGTTGTTGATGGCGGAGGTCATGATGTCCGTGATCGCGATCATCGCCCTGTTGGTCGCGGCGGTATCGGCTTTCGTCGTCATCAGGATGGTGTCGAGGCCTCTCGACCAGATGGCATCGGCGATGCGGCGTCTTGCGGGGGGTGACAAGTCCATCGACGTGCCTGCGGTCGGCCGCAAGGACGAGATTGGCAACATGGCCGGGTCGGTCCTGGCCTTCAAGGAAGCGGCGATCGCCAACGACCGTCTGGAGCAGGAGGCCCTGGCGCAACGTTCCATGTCCGAACAGGAACGCGCTGCAAACGAGGCGGAGAAGGCGCGGATCTCGGAGGAGGATCGCGTGGCCCTGGGCGCGCTTGCGGCGGGCCTGGCGGCGATGTCCGACGGCGACCTGACCCACAGGTTCACCGCGGCGGTCGCGCCGCGTTCGGAATCGCTGAAGTCCGACTTCAACGCCGCCATCGCCCAGTTGCAGCAGGCGATCTCGGTCGTGGTCGGCAACATCTCGGGCATCCGTTCGGGCGCAGGTGAAATCTCTCAGGCCGCCGACGACCTGTCGCGCCGCACCGAGCAGCAGGCGGCTTCGCTAGAGGAAACCGCCGCCGCGTTGGACGAGATCACCGCCACGGTGAACAAGACCGCCTCGGGCGCACGTCAAGCTTCCGATGTGGTTCAGGCTGCGCGTAACGACGCGGAGACCTCGGGCGTCATCGTGCGCGACGCCGTATCGGCCATGCAGGCCATCGAAGGATCGTCGAGCCAGATCAACCAGATCATCGGCGTCATCGACGAGATCGCCTTCCAGACGAATCTTCTGGCCTTGAACGCGGGCGTCGAGGCCGCGCGGGCCGGCGAGGCCGGTCGCGGCTTTGCGGTGGTGGCTTCCGAAGTGCGCGCCCTGGCCCAGCGCTCTGCCGAAGCGGCCAAGGAGATCAAGACCCTGATCTCGACATCGACCTCACAGGTGGGTTCGGGCGTGAAACTGGTCGGTCAGACCGGCGAGGCCTTGCAGCGGATCGTGGACCGGGTGGCTGAAATCGACGGGCTTGTCCGTGAAATCGCCGCCTCGGCTCAGGAACAGGCCGTCGGCCTGGCCCAGGTCAACACGGCCGTGAACCAGATGGATCAGGTCACCCAGCAAAATGCTGCGATGGTCGAGGAATCCACCGCCGCCAGCCATTCACTGGCCCAGGAGGCTCAATCACTGCAAGCCTCGATGGCCCAGTTCCGCGTCGGCGATGGCGTCGAAAAGCCGACAAGGCGCCAATCCGCCCCGATGCGGCAGACGCCTTCCGCGCCCGCCAAGCCCGCCAACCGCATGGTTGCCGCGCTCAAGACCATCGGACGCGGCGGCGCGGCGCGTAAGGTCGAACCGCAATCCGACGGCTGGGAGGAGTTTTGAGGCGCGAAATGCCGCCGCTACGGGCTTCTACCTAGCGGCGGTGTTCGGCCAAAGTTAACCTGATTGGTGGAAATGTGACGCTTCGAACTCATTATCGGAACGTCACATGAAAACCTTGTCGATCGGCGGACGGATCAATCTTCTGACGCTCGTGACCATCGCCGGTCTGTTGATCGTCACGGGACTGGGCCTGTTTCAGGTCAATGCGGTGATGCGCGAAGACATCGCCGACCGGACCAAGAAGACCGTCGAGATCGCCTATAGCGTCGTCGCCCACTACCAGGCCGAGGAGCAGGCCGGCCGTTTGACCCGCGATCAGGCTCAGGAAGCCGCCAAGGCGGCGGTCGGCGCTATGCGCTATGGCCAGGACGACTATTTCTGGATCAACGACATGCATCCGAACATGGTGATGCATCCGATGAAGCCGGCCCTGAACGGCACCGACCTGAGCGCCAAGACCGACGCCGACGGCGTGCTGATGTTCAAGGAGTTCGTCGCCGTCGTGCAGAAGGACGGCGAGGGCTTCGTCGACTATCAGTGGGACAAGCCGGGTCAGGAACAGCCTGCGCCCAAGATCTCCTATGTGAAGGGCTTCGCGCCCTGGGGCTGGGTGATCGGTTCGGGCGTCTATACGGACCAGATCGCGGCGGCCGTCGGCAAGGCGGCGCTGACGCTGGGCGGCCTGGCGCTGTTGGTGGCCTTCGCCGCCGTGGCGGCCGGCTGGTTCATCGGACGTTCCGTTTCGACGCCCGTCGTGGCCCTGGGCCGGCGCATGCGCGGCCTGGCCGATGGCGACAAGACCACGGAAATTCCCGGCGTGGCGCGGGGTGACGAGATCGGTCAGATGGCGGCCGCCCTGGCCATCTTCCGCGACGCTGCCATCGAAAAGGATCGTCTGGAGGTCGAGGCCCTGTCGCAACGCTCGATGAGCGAACAGGAACGCGCCGCCCGCGAGGCCGAAAAGGCGCGCGAGACCGAGGCCGACCGCGTCACCATCACCGCCTTGGGCCAAGGTCTGTCGGCGATGGCCGACGGCGACCTGACCTATCGGATCGAGGCCGAGTTCGCGCCCAAGGCGGCGCAACTGAAGACCGACTTCAACGCCGCCATCGCCCAGTTGCAACAGGCCATTGCGGTCGTGGTCGGCAACATTTCGGGCATCCGTTCCGGCGCCGGCGAGATCAGCCAGGCCGCCGACGACCTGTCGCGCCGCACCGAACAACAGGCCGCCGGTCTGGAAGAAACAGCCGCAGCTTTGGACGAGATCACCGCCACGGTGAACAAGACCGCCTCCGGCGCCCGTCAGGCCTCCGATGTGGTTCGCGCCGCCAAGGGCGATGCCGAAACCTCGGGCGTCATCGTGCGCGATGCCGTCCAGGCCATGCAGGCCATTGAGGGGTCATCGTCGCAGATCAACCAGATCATCGGCGTCATCGACGAGATCGCCTTCCAGACCAATCTTCTGGCCCTGAACGCGGGTGTCGAAGCCGCTCGTGCGGGCGAGGCCGGTCGCGGCTTCGCGGTCGTGGCTTCCGAAGTCCGAGCCCTGGCCCAGCGCTCGGCCGAAGCGGCCAAGGAGATCAAGACCCTGATCTCGACCTCGACTACCCAGGTCGGATCGGGCGTCAAACTGGTCGGTCAGACCGGCGAAGCCCTGCAACGGATCGTGGACCGTGTCGCCGAGATCGACGGGCTGGTGTCCGAAATCGCCGCCTCGGCCCAGGAACAGGCCGTGGGCCTGGCCCAGGTCAACACCGCCGTGAACCAGATGGATCAGGTCACCCAGCAGAACGCCGCCATGGTCGAACAATCGACCGCCGCAAGCCATTCGCTGGCCCAGGAAGCCCAATCGCTGCAAGCCTCGGTGGCCCAGTTCCGCGTCGGCGACGCCGCCCCGGCCCGCGCCACGTCCCCCGCATCCCGTGCATCGGCCAGACCATCCGCGCCGGCCACGGCTCCTACTCGATCCAGCCACATGGCCGCCGCCCTCAAGACCATCGGTCGCGGCGGGGCGGCGCTGAAGCCTCAGACCGTGCCTGCGCAAGATGGCTGGGAAGAGTTCTAGGGTCTGCATCGACTTCGAGTATCTGATCGTCATCTTCGTCGTGTGCGTGGGTGACGATCAGGCTTGCGACTCCGAAAGGGGCTGACAAGCGAATGTGAAACGCCTATATGGCCCCTCACATCGTTAGACCGGCGTCCAACGGCGTCGTTTCAAGCGGCGGCCCGGACGGACCGCCGCTTTTGTTTTGGATACTCGTCGCTTGCGCGCAAGAACCGCCCAGGACCGCCAACTGCTGGAGCTGATCGACCCCATCGCGGAGTCGCTCGGTCTGGAAGTCGTGCGTGTCCGCCTAATGACCGGCTCCAAGCGCCAGCGCCTCCAGGTCATGGCCGAACGCCCGTCCGACCACGACATCTCTGTCGAACAGTGCGCCAAGCTGAGCCGCGCCGTGTCGGAGGTGTTCGACGCCGCCGACCCCATCGCCGGCGAATATATGCTGGAAGTCTCGTCGCCCGGCATCGACCGGCCCCTGACCCGTCCCATCGACTTCGACCTGTTCGAGGGCGAGGAGGCGCGTCTGGAGACCGACCGGATGATCGAGGGCCGCAAACGCTTCAAGGGCGTGCTGGCCGGCTATGAGGACGGCAACGTCCTGATCGACCTGGACGGCGAGGAAGACACCGCCCTGATCCCGTTCGACTGGCTGAGCGACGCCAAGCTGGTCCTGACCGACGCCCTGATGAAGCGGGGCGCCGCCATTCGCGCCGCGCGCGGCGAACCCGAAGACGACGGCCTGCCCGAAGGGGAAGCCGAAGACGCAACAACCGACACCACGACCCCTTCTGAGGACAACGCCTGATGGCCGTCACCGGTATTTCCGCCAACCGCCTCGAACTGCTGCAGATCGCCAATGCGGTCGCGCAAGAGAAGAACATCGAGCGCGAGGTCGTCATCGAGGCGATCGAAGAAGCCATCCAGAAGGGCGCCAAGTCGCGTTACGGCGCCCATCACGACATCCGCGCCAAGATCGACCACAAGACCGGCGAACTGTCCCTGACCCGTCACGTCACCATCGTCGAGGACGACTGGATGCCGGAAGACGAGCTGGAAGAGTTCAACGACAGCGCCATGGTGCGCCTGACGGACGCCTCCAAGCGCGATCCCGAAGCCGTCGTCGGCAAGGAATACGTCGAGACCCTGCCGCCGTTCGAGTTCGGCCGCGTCCAGACGCAGATGGCCCGTCAGGTCGTGACCGGTAAGGTCCGCGAGGCCGAGCGCGCCAACCAGTACGAAGAGTTCAAGGATCGCGTCGGCGAGATCGTCAACGGCACGGTCAAGCGCGTCGAATACGGCAACACCATCGTCGACCTGGGCCGGGGCGAAGGCGTCATGCGCCGCGACCAGTCTATCCCGCGCGAAGTGTTCAACATCGGCGACCGGATCCGCACCTACATCTATGATGTCCGGCCAGAGGCCAAGGGCCCGCAGGTCATGCTGTCGCGCGCCCACCCCGGCTTCATGGCCAAGCTGTTCGCTCAGGAAGTGCCGGAAGTCTATGACGGTGTGATCGAGATCCGCGCCGCCGCCCGCGACAGCGGTTCGCGCGCCAAGATGGCCGTCCTGTCGAACGACAGCTCGATCGATCCCGTCGGCGCCTGCGTCGGCATGCGCGGCTCGCGCGTTCAGGCGGTCGTCGCCGAACTGCAGGGCGAGAAGATCGACATCATCCAGTGGAACCCGGATGAGCCGACATTCATCGTCAACGCCCTGGCCCCGGCCGAAGTCTCCAAGGTCGTGCTCGACGAAGAAGCCGGCCGCGTGGAAGTGGTCGTGCCGGACGAGCAGCTGTCGCTGGCCATCGGCCGTCGCGGCCAGAACGTCCGCCTGGCCTCGCAACTGACCGGCTGGCAGATCGACATCATCACCGAGGCTCAGGATTCTGAGCGTCGCCAGCGCGAGTTCAGCGAGCGCACCGGCCTGTTCCAGGAAGCCCTGGACGTGGACGAGGTCATCGCCCAGCTGCTGGTCACCGAAGGCTTCGCCACGGTCGAAGACCTGGCCTATGCCGACCCCTACGAAGTCTCCGAGATCGAAGGCTTCGACGAGGAAACGGCCGAGGAACTGCAGGCCCGCGCTCGCGAATTCCTGGACAAGAAGGCCGCCGAGCTGGACGCCAAGCGCGTCGAACTGGGCGTCGAGGACGGCGTGCTTCAGGTGCCGGGCGTGACCCTGCCCATCGCCGTCGCCCTGGGCGAAGGCGGCGTGAAGACGGTCGAGGACCTAGCCGACCTGGCCACCGATGAAATCCGCGGCGGTTATGAGGTCAAGAACGGCGAACGGGTCAAGGTGCCTGGCGTGCTGGAGAGCTTCAACCTGGCCCAGGAAGACGCCGAACTGCTGATCCTGCAGGCGCGCGTCGCCGCCGGCTGGATCGACGCTTCGGAACTGCCGCAGCCCGAGCCGGAAGAGTTTGAGGAAGGCGAGTTCGCCGAGGGCGAATATGACCCGGACCAGGTATTCGGCGATGCGCCTGTCGAGACCGAAACCGACGACGCTACAGACGATACGGGGGTCCTCGCCGAGGACGACTCCGAACCGTCGAACGCGTGATGGGAGACCTGGCCACATATGAGCTTGCGCGACGCAACGATCGATAGAGAACGCCGGGACCTCGTCTCTCACGAGGTCATGGACGAATCTCGCCTGATCCGTTTCGTCGCCGGGCCCGATGGCCAGGTGGTTCCCGACCTGGGCAGGAAACTGCCCGGACGCGGCCTGTGGGTCGAAGCCAGCCGCGCCTCGATCGAGACGGCGGTCAAGAAGAACGGCTTCACCCGCTCGGCCAAGACCAAACTGACCGCCCCGGCCGACCTGGCCGATGTCGTCGAACGGCTGCTGTTCCGGCGCTGTCTCGACCAACTGGGCCTTGCCCGACGCGAAGGCGTGCTTATCTCAGGCTTCGAAAAGTGCGCCGCCAATCTGCGGGCAGGCAAGGTCGCCTGGGTGGTGGAGGCCGCCGACGGCTCGGCCGACGGACGCGGAAAGATCCTCGCCCTGGCCCGCCATCAGACCGCGAAAGTCTGCGGCGCGTTCTCTGTGGACGATTTGAGTTTGGCCCTTGGGCTGGAAAATGCGATACACGCCGTCCTGCTTGCGGGCGGACGCGCCGATCGGTGGACCATAGAGGTCGAACGACTGGCTGGATTTCGGCCGCTTCGCCCCCCTCACTGGGATGTTCCCGGTGTCGAGGACGGACCGGCGGGAGCAACCCCGACTGACCTTGATCAAGGTGGGGCGAGCTGAGGATTTTGGCGGCCGAGGGCCTGTCTCCAAGGGCGGAGACGGGCTCACGGTCGTTCATGGGTATTAGATGAGGACGGCGGGCCTTTCCGCCCCGAGTAAAGCGACCGGATGAGCGACGAAAACGACAAGACCAACGAAGGCCAGGGCAACGCGGGCGGCACGCCGTCCCAGACGGGGCCGCGTGCTCCGCTGAGCCTGAAGCCGCGCGTTGTGGGATCGGTCCCGACCGGGACCGTGAAGCAGAGCTTCAGCCATGGCCGATCCAAGACGGTGGTGGTCGAGACCAAGCGCCGTGCAGGCGCCGGCGGACCGCAACGTCCGCAGGGCTTCGATGTCGCACGTCCGCAGCAGGCCTCTCAGGCGCCACGTCCGCAAGGTCAGCGTCCGTCGCAACCCGCCGGCGGCGCCCTGTCGCCCGAGGAGCAGGAAGCACGCCGTCGCGCAATCGCTCTGGCGACCCAGGCCAACGCCGCCAAGGCTGACGCCGCCGCCGCCGCCAAGGCTGCAGCGGACGCCGCCGCTCGCGACCAGGCCGCCGCCACCGAACGCGCCGCCCAGGCCGCTCGCGACGAAGCCGCCGCCGCCCAGGCCGCTGCCGAAGCCGCTCGCGCCGAGGCCGCCAAGCTGACCGCCGCCGCACCTCAACCGGCCAAGCCTGCGCCCAAGCCGGCGGCTCCCGCCGCCGCCGCCCCGGCGCCTGCGCCCGTTGCGCCGACGCCGGCTCCGGCCGCCCCCGTCGCGGCAGCGCCTGCCGCCCCGGCCCGTCCGGCGGCTCCGGCTCGTCCGGTCGTCAACTTCGGCCAGCGCGTGCCCAAGCCCGGCAATCCCCAACGCGCCGCGCCCGAGCGTCCCGCCTTCGGCGGCCGTTCGGCCCGTGAGCAGGCGATGGGTGGTGGAGATCGCGCCTATTCGGACCGTCCGCAGACCGACCGCCCGCAAGGTGATCGTCCGCAGGGCGCCCGTCCCGGTCCTGGCGGTCAGCGTCCGCAAGGCGCCAAGCCGGCTGAGCCCGTCCGCTATTCTGCCCTGAACCCGCGTCCGGCCCCCGGCGCCGCCCGTCCCGGCGGCGCGCGCACCGGCCCTGGCGGCCGTCCGACCCCGAACGCCCCCCCGGCCGAGGCCAATGTTCTGCGTCCGGCCCGTGCGCCCGGCGCCGGCTTCGGACGTCCGGTCGGTCGCGATGACGATCGTGAAAAGCGCTTCTCCGACGCTGGCAAGGCGGTCAGCCGCACGCGCGGCGAGCCGAAGCGCCGCGAAGGCCGCATGACCATCCAGTCCGTGGTCGGCGACGGCGACGCCGCCGAGCGCATGCGCTCGCTGGCCTCGGTCCGCCGCGCCCGCGAACGCGAGAAGGAAAAGCGTAAAGGCGGCTCGACCGACGCGCCGAACCGTCCGCGCGAAGTGGTCATCCCCGACGTCATCACCGTTCAGGAGCTGTCCAACCGGATGGCCGTGCGCGGCGTCGACATCATCAAGTTCCTGATGAAGCAGGGCCTGATGATGAAGATCAACGACGTGATCGATTCCGACACCGCCGAACTGGTGGCCGAAGAGTTCGGCATGGCCGTCAAGCGCGTCTCGGAATCCGACATCGAGTTCGGCTTCCTGGGCGATGCGGACGACGCAGAAGCGGCCGATGTCCGGGCGCCCGTCGTGGCCATCATGGGCCACGTCGACCACGGCAAGACCTCGCTGCTGGACGCCCTGCGCACCACCGACGTCGCCGGCGGCGAAGCCGGCGGCATCACCCAGCACATCGGCGCCTATCAGGTGCGTCTGGAAGACGGCCAGAAGGTCACCTTCCTGGACACCCCGGGCCACGCCGCCTTCTCGGCCATGCGTGCGCGCGGCGCTAACGTCACGGACATCGTGGTCCTGGTCGTGGCCGCCGACGACGGCGTCATGCCCCAGACGATCGAAGCCATCCAGCACGCCAAGGCGGCCAACGCCCCCCTGATCGTCGCTGTGAACAAGATGGACAAGCCGGGCGCGACGTCTCAGAAAGTCGTCAACGAGCTGCTGCAGTACGAAGTCATCGCCGAGAGCCTGGGCGGCGACGCCCAGATCATCGAGGTGTCGGCCAAGGAGCGGATGAACCTCAACGGACTGCTGGATGCCATCCTGATCCAGGCCGAGCTGATGGATCTGCGCGCCAGCGCCGATCGTTCAGCCGAGGGTGTGGTCATCGAGGCCAAGCTGGACAAGGGACGCGGCCCCGTCGGCACCGTCCTGGTCAAGCGCGGCACGCTGAAGCGCGGCGACATCGTCGTCGCCGGCGGATCGTGGGGCAAGGTTCGCGCCCTGCTGAACGAGCGTAACGAGCAGCTGACCGATGCCGGACCTTCCGTCCCCGTCGAAATCCTCGGCCTGGACGAGGCCCCGTCTCCCGGCGACGTCTTCGCCGTGGTGGAATCCGAAGCCCGCGCCCGCGAGCTGACCGAATATCGTCAGCGGGTGAAGCGTGAGAAGGCCCAGGTCTCGGGCGGTTCCGTGTCGCTGGTCGACATGATGTCCCGCCTCCAGTCCAAGAAGGTCTCGGAACTGCCGGTCGTCATCAAGGCGGACGTTCAGGGTTCGGCCGAAGCCATCGTGGGTTCGCTGGACAAGATGAGCACCGACGAAGTGCGCGCCCGCACGGTCTATTCCGGCGCCGGCGGCATCACCGAGAGCGACGTCAACCTGGCCAAGTCGGCCGGCGCGCCGATCCTCGGCTTCAACGTCCGTGCCTCGAAACAGGCGCGCGATCTGGCCGACCGCGAGGGCGTCGAGATCCGCTACTATTCGATCATCTACGACCTGCTGGACGACATAAAGGGCGTGCTGTCCGGCATGCTGGCGCCGCTGCAACGGGAAACCTTCCTGGGCAACGCCGCCGTCCTGCAGGTGTTCGACATCTCCAAGATCGGCAAGATCGCCGGTTGCCGCGTGTCGGAAGGCGTGGTCCGCAAGGGCGCGCGCGTCCGTATCGTTCGCGACGATGTCGTGGTGCTGGAACTGGGCACGCTCAACACGCTCAAGCGCTTCAAGGACGAGGTCAACGAGGTCACGGCGGGCCAGGAGTGCGGCATGCAGTTCCAGGGCTTCCAGGACATCAAGGAAGGCGACTACATCGAGTGCTTCACGGTCGAAGAGATCAAGCGCACGCTGGACTAGTCCGCTTCGCAAGCACCCAGAGACAAAGGCCCGGAACCCAGGTTTCGGGCCTTTTCTTTTGCCGAATCCCGCGCATGATGTTCAGTATCGCGCGCGGGGCGCCGCGCGGGGATCGTCATTCATGAGCAAGCCCCATCTGCCGTCGGGCGATTTCTTCGGCGCCGCCTCGCGGACGGTCGAGGCCGGCGGTTTCCGCGTCGGCCTGTGGGTCGCCAGCCGGCCGCCGGAGGGCGTCGAGCTTCACGCCCATGACGACGCCCATTTCGTCCTTGCTCTGGACGGCGGCTACCGCAGCCTGGCCCATGATCCCCTGACGCCCAAGAACGCCGCCTTCGGCCCCGGCGCCTTGGTGTGGAATCCGCCAGGTGTCGAGCACCGGGACTGTTTCGATGTCGCCGGCGGTCGCTTCCTGTCGATCAGTTTCGATCCGCCCAAGCGCGCCGGGCGCGGCGACCCGATGCGGTTGCGTAGCGCCCTGGCCGAAGGCGCGGCGCGTCGACTGGTCGGGGTGGCCGGGCGGTTCGCGGCGGGGGACGCGGTCATGATGGAGGGGCTGACTCTGGACATGGCGGCGGCGGTCCTGTCGCCAGGAGAGCTGGACGAGGACCCGGCGCCGCAATGGCTGTTGCGCGCCCATGATGTCCTGCACGATCTGGCTGACCAGCCGGGACTGGAGGTGGCGACCATCGCCCGTCTGGTCGGGGTTCATCCCGTCTCCCTGGCCCGCCGCTATCGTCGTCATTTCGGCTGTTCAACCGCCGCCGCCATCCGTCGCGCGCGGGCGGACCGGGCGGCAGGACAGATCGCGCGCGGCCGGGATTTGGCCGAACTGGCTCTGGGCGCGGGTTATGCCGACCAGAGTCATATGACGCGCGAGTTCGGCGCCCTCTACGGCTTGACGCCTGCCCGCTACCGCGCCCTGTTCGCCTGATCGGTTGCGTCTGTTCAAGACGGACGGCCCGCCGTGTGGGATGTCCGGCCGTTACTTCCCCAATCCAGGACCGTCATGCGTCATCTGCTTCTCGCGACCCTCGGGCTCGCGCTCGTCTCCGCACCGGTGATGGCCGAGCCGAACTGGCCGGTCGCCGCACCCGAAACCCAAGGCGTTTCGGCCGAGGGTCTGGCGGCCATGGACGCGGCCGTTCGCGCCGGGACCTTCCACAAGATCACCAGCGTCCTGATCGCCCGCCACGGCAGACTGGTGCACGAGGTCTATTTCGACGAGGCAGGCCGTGAGAGCCGCCGTAACACGCGCTCGGTCACCAAGACCGTCACCGCCATGTTGGTGGGCGCCGCCGTCGCACGCGGCGACATCGCGAGTGTCGATGCCCCGGTCCTGCCCTTCGTCGCGGACCACGGCCCGTTCGACAATCCCGACCCGCGCAAGGCGGCGATCACGGTCGAGGACCTGCTGACCATGAGCTCGCTGCTGGAATGCGACGATGACAATTCGTTCTCGCGCGGCAATGAGGAGCGGATGTATCTGATCGAGGACTGGGTGAAGTTCGCCCTGGACCTGCCGGTGCGCGGCTTTCCCGACTGGATCCCAAAGCCGGCGGATCAGCCCTACGGCCGAGCCTTCAGCTATTGCACGGCGGGCGTGACCACTCTCGGCGCCGTCGTCCAGAAGGCGACGGGCGAGCCTCTAAAGGATTTCGCACGCGAGGCCCTGTTTGGTCCGTTGGGGATCGAGGGCGAGCGCTGGCAGATGTCGCCGATGGGCTTGGCCCAGGGCGGGGGCGGACTGGGGTTGCGCAGCCGTGATCTGCTCACCCTCGGTCAATTGCTGCTGAACCACGGCCGCTGGGACGGACGCCAGGTGCTGCCCGAGGCCTGGATCCGCGCCATGACGGCCCCACACGCCAGCGTCGATCCGCAGAAGGGCGACTACGGCTATCTGATCTGGCTGCCGACCTATCAGGTCGCCGGCGCGCCGCATCCTGCCTGGACCATGTCGGGCACCGGCGGCAACAAGGTCGCGATCATCCCGGACCTAGATGCGGTCGTGGTGGTGACGACCGAGAACTTCGACGTCCGCAATCCGCACGGGCTGGCCGATACCTTGATCGCGGACCATGCGCTGGCGGCGATGAAGTAGGGCGTTCGTTCGCGCTTCGCCAATGAACGGGGGTGGTCGTTGGCGAATGGCGGCCGTGCGTCGCCGCAAGTGAGGTGGCGGCGGGCAGGAGGCGGCGGCAGTGTCTGGTCATCGAGGGCCGGTCGTCGGTCTCCTCCCTGAAAACAGGACGCACCGTCATGAAGACCTTCGCCGCCATCACCCCCGTTCTCGCTCTTGTCGCCGCCGCTGTCGTCTCGGCCCCGGCTTTCGCCGCCGACCTGACCGTCGAGTTTCCGACCGCCGCGCCCCAAGGCCAGATCATGGTCGCCCTGTTCGGCAGCGAGACGAACTATGGCGGCGAGGGCCAGCCGGTCCGTTACGCCATGGTCGACGCGGCGGGCGGTCAGAAGAGCGCGACGTTCGAGGGGCTGCCCGACGGCGACTATGCGGTGCGCGCCTTTCATGACCTGAACGGCGACGGCAAGATGAACACCAACCCCTTCGGCATGCCGACCGAACCCTACGCCTTTTCCAACAATGCGGTCGGCAACATGGGGCCGGCGTCGTGGGACCGCGCCAGGTTTGCTGCGGCCGGCGTCGCCGTCCAGTCGATCGACCTGAAGTAAGCGACCGAGCCGGAGCCTGACATGACCCCCTCCCGCCGTTCCTTCCTGATGGGCGCCGCCGCGCTTTCCGCCGCCGTCGCCACGCCCGAGATGGTCCGCGCCGCCGCCGCTCTGGACGCCGTCGCCGCGACGAAAGCCGACTGGGCGTTGGCGACCCGGGATATCGAAGGCGATATCGCGCGCCGGACCATGCGCCTGATCCACGGCCGCGCGCCGGCGGGCCTGCAAGGCGCCCTTTATCGCAACGGGCCAGCCAGGTTCCGGCGGGCAGGCGGTTCGGCGACCCACTGGTTCGACGGCGACGGCATGATGCGCGCCTTCCGCATTCAGGACGGCCAGGCCACGCTGGAGGCGCGGTTCGCCGACACGCCCAAGCGCCGCACCGAGACCGAACTGGGCGCGGTCGTGACCCCTGGCTTCGGAACCAAGGGCGATGCGCGCGCCCGCATCGGCTCCAACGACGACGCCAACGCCGCCAACACGGCCGTCATGGTCGCCGGCGATCAGGTCTGGGCGCTGTGGGAGGCGGGATCGCCGCTGGCCATGTCGGTCTCGGACCTGTCGACCACGGGTTTCGTCACCCTGCGCGACGACCTGAAGGGGATGCCGTTCCAGGCCCATCCGCGTTATGCGTCCGATGGTTCGATCTGGAATGTCGGTCTGGCCGGAAACCGCGCCGTGATCTGGCGCCTAAATGCCGACCGCAGCCTGAACGACGCCCAGATCGTGGCCCTGCCGCGCGCCAGCTATATGCACGACTTCACCGCCACCGACCGGCACGTGATCCTGGTGCTCCAGCCCTGGGTGTTCGAGACCCACGCCATGCCGGTGATCTCGGGCCTGGCCTGGCGACCGGAAATGGGGACGCAAGTTCTGGTGCTGGACAAGGACGATCTGTCCGAGCGCCGCCTCTATGACCTGCCTGGCTTCTTCCACTTCCACCTGGGCGACGCCTGGGTCGAGCGGGACGGCACGATCCGTTTCGACGTCGCCGCCAGCGGCGATCCGCGCTTTGCGGTCGATGGCGCGCGGGTTCTGGTGGATGGGCACGGGGTCGTGCCGGGCGATCCGGCGAAACTGGCCCTGATCACCCTGCGGCCAAATGGCCGCGCCGACATGACCTATAGCGATGTCGTGGGCGAGTTCCCGAAAGCCGATCCGCGCCGGGCGGGGCTGAAACGCAGCCTGACGTCCCATACGTCGGGCGAGACGCGCGGGCGTCCTCTGCCGACGGGCTTGGCCGTGCACGATTGGGACAGTGGACGCTCGAACGCCTTCGAATTCGGCGTGCATCAGGTGGTCGAGGAGGCGGTCTTCGTACCCAAGCCGGGCGCAACGGCGGAACGCGACGCCTGGCTGGTCGGGCCGTCGGTCAATCTGAAGGACGGCCGCACCGAACTGCATGTGTTCGACGTGGCGCGGATCGAGGACGGACCCGTGGCGACATGGCAGGCGGACATGGCCCTGCCGGTCGGCTTCCACGGCGTGTGGGCGGGGTAGGAGCCGCCGGGGCACAACCTTTGCGCGCCTTCACGGTTCGAAAAGGCTGACGTGCCAAGGTGAGACCATGACCCCCGTTCAGACCCACGCCCAGACTCACGCCAAGACTCCGGCCGATCTTCGCCCCATCACCGCCCTGCGCTTCGGCGCGGCGATGTGGGTTGCCGTCTATAGCTTCTGGGAAAACCTGGCCGGGGCGGGTCAGTCCGGTCTGGTGGCCAAGGGCTATCTGGGGGTCGAACTGTTCTTTGTCCTGTCCGGCTTCATCCTCAGCCACGTCTATCTGGCGGCGGCGGGCGAGAAGCGCTTCTCCTATCGCAGCTTCCTGTGGGCGCGGGTGGCGCGGGTCTATCCGCTGCATATCGCGACACTGATCGGGGTCGGGCTGCTGGCCGCCGCCGCCCTGTTCGCGGGCATGAGCGTGGACGGCAATGTGCTGAGCTGGGCGTCGCTGCCGGCCAACCTGTTCATGGTCCACGCCTGGGGCCTGGCGCCGGTGGCGGGCTGGAACCATCCGTCCTGGTCGATCTCGGCGGAGTGGTTCGCCTATCTCTGCTTTCCGCTGTTCGCCTTCGTCTTCTGGCGCGCGCGGCATCGTCCGATCGCAGCCGTCGTCGGCGCGGCGGCCTTCCTGGCCATCCTCTATTTCGTGTTCGAACAGTGGGCCGGCTTTTCCCTGACCGAGGCGACCATTCGTTGGGGCGCGCTGCGGATCGTGCCGTGCTTCGCCCTGGGGTGCGCGCTGTATCTGGTCTATCGCCGCGCGCCGTTGAAGGCGCCTTGGCTGTGCGCCGCCGTCTCGTTCGGTCTGATGGTCCTCAGCGCGGCGCTTGGACTCTGGGACGGGGTCACGGTCCTGCTGGCCGGCGCCCTGATCCTGTCGCTGGCGTCGCTGCCCAATGAGCGCGCCGGATGGCTGGCGTCCAAGCCCGCCGTCTACCTCGGCGAGATCAGCTATTCGGTCTATATGGTCTGCGTGCCGTGGAAGCTTCTGGCCGTCGGCCTGGCTGCCAAGCTGTTCGACGCCCCCGACAAGCAGCTTCAAATTTTCGTGTGGTTGGCGATTTTGGCCCTATTGCCGGTCGTGGCCGCCGTCTCGTATCATCTGGTGGAACACCCGGCCCGCAAGGCTTTGCGCGGCATGAGCAAGCGGGGCGATAAGATTTCGGCAAACAGTCTGAAGTCCAGCGCTACGCCGAAACAACTTGCTACCGAGCGTGAACCCATGGCCTAAAGGGCGTCCCAACGGCGGGTCGGGATACCCCTAAGCATGACGAAACGGCTTAAAGCCGCCGCAGTTGCGGCGACCCTCGGTTTTTTTGCGTTGGGCGCCGTTCCCACCAGCGCAAAGGCTGACGAGCCGTATTGGCAGTGCGTGACCTTCGCGCGCATGTTCTCGGGCATCAATATCTTCGGCGACGCCTGGACCTGGTGGCGTCAGGCCTCCGCCGGCTTCCGCACCGGCAAGGCGCCTGAAACCGGTTCGGTTCTGGTCTTCCGTCCCGAGGGCCGCATGAGCCGGGGTCATGTCGCCGTCGTCTCCGACATCCTGACCGACCGCGTGGTCCGCGTGACCCACGCCAACTGGGGCGGCAGCCGCGGCAAGGTCGAGGAGAACGTCACCGTCGTCGACGTCTCGCCCTCCAACGACTGGTCGCAGGTCAAGGTCTGGTACAATCCGATCAACGACCTGGGCACGACCGTCTATCCGACCTACGGCTTCATCTACAAAGGCGCGCGCGACGCTTTCGACGCGGGCCGTCAGATCGCCGCCAACGCCTCGGCCCAAGGTCAGCATTAAGGGCCAGCACTAAGCTTGCGCCGCTCGCTCCAGCGGGCGATAGGCGGGCATGACCCAATCCAGCGACATCACCTACGCCGGCTATCTGGCGTTGGACAACCTGCTCTCGACCCAGCATCCGCTGTCGGACCAGCACGACGAAATGCTGTTCGTCGTCATCCACCAGACCAAGGAACTGTGGCTCAAGCAGATCCTGCACGAGACGGCCCTGGCCCAGCGCCTGGTGCGCGCCGGCGATCTGGTGCCCGCCTACAAGAGCCTGGCGCGGGTCTCGCGCATCCAGGCGGTGATGACCCATAGCTGGGACATCCTGTCGACCATGACCCCGGCCGACTATCTGCGCTTTCGCGGCTCGCTCGGCTCGTCCTCTGGCTTCCAAAGCGACCAGTTCCGCCGGTTCGAGGCCATGCTGGGCCTGAAAGACGCCAGCTTCCTGAAGTTCCACGAGGATCGCCCCGAGGCGTTAGCCGCGCTCCAGGCCGCCATCGCCGCCCCCAGCCTGTACGACGACGCCCTGGCCCAGATGGCCAAGGCCGGTCTGCCAGTGCCCGCCGAGGTGCTGAACCGCGACGTGACCCAGCCTTACAAGCCTTCGGAAGCCGTCGAGGCGGCCTGGCTGGAGGTCTATCGCGACACCGAGCGTTGGTGGGTCCTGTATCAGCTGGCCGAGAAGCTGGTCGATCTGGACGACGCCCTGCTGACCTGGCGCCACAAGCATGTGGTCACGGTCGAGCGCATCATCGGCCGGCGTCGCGGCACGGGCGGCACGGAGGGGGCGGCCTATCTGGCCTCGACCCTGACCAAGCGCTGCTTCCCCGAGCTGTGGTCCCTTCGCACCAAACTTTGATGTCGCAGGGCGGCAACCTTCGCCGCGCCCGGCCATTTCGCCGTTCGACCGCAACAGCGGAAGGATAGACGAGATGACCAACCCCAACGCCCACGACATCAAGGTTCTGAACGGCCTGATCGAAACGACGCTGGACAGCGCGGACGGCTATCGCGAGGCCGCCGACCAGACGCAGGACCCCCATTACCGCACCCTTTTCCAGCGCCGCAGCGCCGAACGCCAGCAGGTTGCGGACGGCCTGTCCGACGCCATGCGCGGCCTGGGCGGCGATCCCGAGCCGCACGGTTCGATCTTGGCCAAGGCGCACCGCGCCTTCCTGGATGTGAAACACGCCCTGCTGCGCAACGACGATTCCGTCGTCGGCTCGATCAACAGCGGCGAAGGCTTCATCGCTGGCAAATACGAAAAGGCGCTGGAGGATACCGGCATTTCCGCCACCACGCGCGAGACGATCCGGCGGGCCTATGCCGCAGTGAAGACCGAGCATGAGCAGATGGAAGCGCTGAAACACAGTCTGGAAGGCCAGCGCGACGCGGACAACCCGCTCTATCCGCAGTAGCCTCTGACGGCGGAATAGAAAAAGCCCCGGCGTTTCCGCCGGGGCTTTCGTCATTTCAGCACGATCCGCGCTCAAGCAGCGCGAAGCGCGTTAGCGCATAAAAGTGGATTAAGCTTCGTCGCCCTTGGCGGCCGAACCAGTTTCCGGAACCACGGCGCCCTTGACCGGACGCACCGTCTGGCGTTCGGCGATACGGGCCGACTTACCGCGACGATCGCGCAGATAATAGAGCTTGGCGCGACGCACGACGCCGCGGCGCTTCACTTCGATCGACTCGATGTTCGGCGACAGAATGGGGAATTTACGTTCGACGCCTTCGCCGAACGAGATCTTGCGGACCGTGAAGGTTTCGCTGATGCCGCCGCCGTCACGGGCGATGCAGACGCCTTCGAAGGCCTGGACGCGCTCGCGCTCGCCTTCCTTGATCTTTACGTTGACGCGCAGGGTGTCGCCGGGTTGGAAGACCGGGATCTTGCGCTCGCCCAGAACGCGGGCTTTTTCTTCGGCGTTCAGCTGTTGAACGATGTTCATGTCATTTCTCCTCGGGCTTTGCGCCCTTTAGCTGTGATTTGGCGAGATGCGCTTCCCAGAGGTCTGGTCGCCGCTCCCGCGTGGTCTCTTCCCGCTGCGCCTCGCGCCATTTGGCGACCTTCTTGTGGTCGCCCGACACCAGAACCTCGGGTATCTCAAGCCCCTCGAACGTCCGCGGTCGCGTGTACTGCGGGTGTTCCAGAAGCCCATCCTCGAAGCTTTCGGACGACAGGCTGTCTGCCGCGCCAAGCACACCGGGGATCAGTCTTACGCACGCCTCGATCGCGACCATCGCCGCCGCCTCGCCACCGGCGAGAACCGCGTCTCCGACCGAGACCTCCTCGAACCCGCGTGCGTCGAGCACCCGCTGATCCACCCCCTCGAAACGACCGCAAAGCACGACGATGCCGTCGGCCTTGGCCCATTCCTTGACGCGCGCCTGGGTCAGGGGCCGCCCCCTGGCGCTCATGTACAAAAGCGGCCGCTGGGATCCCGACAGGCTATCGACCGCCCGAGCCACCACGTCCGCCTTAAGCACAGCTCCCGGGCCGCCACCCGCAGGGGTGTCGTCCAGGAAGCCGCGCGTATCTGTGGAAAAGGCGCGAATGTCAACCATATCCAGGCTCCACAAGCCTTTCTCGCGCCACGCCGTGCCGATCAGAGACACGCCGAGCGGGCCGGGAAAGGCCTCGGGAAACATGGTCAGGACGGTTGCGGTGAAGGGCATGGCGGCGGCTCATACAACAAACCCGCAGGAAATGCGCGTCAGCGGATCACCTGCGCCATGCCGATGGATTTCGGCGTGGTCGGCTCGAAGCCGTATTGCGCATACAGCCGGTTTGCCTCTCCGTCCGCGATCAGGCTGACGTAGGCGCCCTGCGCATCGCTGCGCAGCCGGTCCATGAGGGCCGTCATGATCGCCTTCCCCATACCGCGCCCCTGATGCGCAGGCTCGATGGCCATATCGACGATCTGGAAGAACAGACCGCCGTCGCCAATGATCCGGCCCATACCGACGGCCCGACCGTCCCGGCGCACCACGACGGCGAACCAGGTGTTGGGCAGGCCCGCGACCGCGTTCGCCTGAGCCTTCGGGCTCAGCCCGGCGTTGATCCTCAGCCGCAGATAGTCGTCTATCGACGGGGTCTCCGCCGTCAGATGATAGTCCTCGATCATGCCGTCGGCGCCCCGCCGCCCGCCGCGATCCAGCCGTCCACCTGGTCTTCCAGCACGTCCAGCGGCACCGAGCCGGAACCCAGGACCACGGCGTGGAAGTCCTTGATGTCGAACCTGTCGCCCAGCGCCGCCTTGGCCCGGTCGCGCAGTTCCTCGATCTTCAGCTCGCCGATCTTGTAGCTGGTCGCCTGGCCGGGGTTGGTGATGTAGCGCTCGACTTCCTTTTCGATGTCGCGGTCCGACAACAGCGAGTTCTGGCGGAAATAGCCCATCACCTGTTCGCGGCTCCAGCGCTTGGCGTGCAGGCCGGTGTCGGTCACCAGCCGCACCGCGCGCCACAGCTCGGTCGAGAGCCGGCCGAAGTCGGAATAGGGGTCCTGATAGAAGCCCATCTCCTTGCCGAGTTGTTCTGCGTAGAGCCCCAGCCTTCGGCATAGGCGCCGTAACCGCCGAACCGGCGGAAACGCGGCAGGCCTTCGATCTCCTGGGCGTAGGCGATCTGGAAGTGGTGGCCCGGCGCGCCTTCGTGATAGCTGATGCCCTCGATCTGGGGCTTCAGCACCTGGGTCATGTCCGACAGGTTGACGTAATAGATGCCCGGCCGCGACCCGTCCGGCGCCGGCGAGTTGTAGAAGGCGATCGAGGCCGTCGCCTCGCGGAACGGCTCCACCGCCCGCACTTCCAAGGCCGCCTTGGGCAGGGTCGAGAACCACTGCGGGGCCGCCGCCATCACCTGGGCGATGAAGGCCCGCGCGTCGGTCAGATACTGTTCCTTGCCCTCGGCCGTGTTCGGATACTGGAAGCGCGGATCGGTCTTCAGGAAGGCGAAGAAGTCCTGCAGCGTGCCGGTGAAGCCGACCTGGGCCTTGATGACTTCCATCTCGGCCTGGATGCGGGCGACCTCGTCCAAACCGATCCGGTGGATCTGGTCGGCGGTCAGGTCGGTGGTGGTCGAGAGCTGGAGCCGGGCGTTATAATAGGCCTCGCCCTGCGGCAGGCGCCATACGCCCGCGTCGCTGTCGGCCTTGGGCTGCACCTCGGCCAGGGCCGTCAGCACGGTCTCGAACCCGGCCTTGTAGGGGCCGGTCAGGGCGGCCCGGCCTTCGCCCAGCAGCCGGTCCTTGGTGGCCGGGTCGGTCTCCAGCGCCGCGACCTTCTTGTTGAAGTCGGCCCAGACCGGATTGTCCGCGCCATCGTCAAAGGGGGCGCCGGTGACGACGTTGCGGGTATTGGCGATGGACGGGGCGAAGACGAAGCGAGGCGAGACCACGCCGGCCGCCGCGCGCTGACGCAGTTCGTCGGCGACCTGATCCATCTGCATTTCGGCGGCACGCAGGCGGGCGACATAGGCCTCCGCATCGGCGACGCTGGAGACACGGTGGTTGTTGATCAGGAAGACGGGCAGGCTGGTGGTCGGATTGCCGTTGGCCGCAAACTGGAAGCCCCAGTCGCGCCACTGGTTCGACAGTCGCGCCTGCTGGACGCCGTATTCGAACATCCGCCACGATAGCCGCGCCTGCGGACCCAGCTTCTGCGGGTCGAACCCAGCCTTCATCTGCGCCAGCTGGGCCTCCTGCAGGACCAAGGCCCGGTCGGCGGCGTCATCCGACACATCGTCCAGCTTGTCGTAGTCGGTCTTGATCCCCAGCGACGTCATCTGCTGCGGGCTCAGCGCGATCCGCGCCTGGAAGGCCTGTTCGAAGAAGGCATTCAGCCGCGCGTCCTCGCTTTGCGCTTCGGCCGCCGGCGCCCCCGTCCCGACAGTCGCCGGCGTTTGGGCCATGGCGGGCGCGGCGGACAACACCGCCATCATGGCGGCGGACGAGATCAGAAGACGACGCATGGAAACCCCCTCGTAAAACAGGGCGGCACCTTCGGGGCAGCCGCCGACCGGCGCAAGCGGTTCAGGAGATCCAGGTGTTGCGGCACTCCGACACGGTCCAGCCGGCGACGCCCGCGCGCAACCGGCACACCACGCCGATGCCGGCCCGCGGACCCTGCACGATGCCGGCCTCTATTAGTGCGCCTTGACCGTCATAGCGCGGGCGCCTGAACTCAACCCACTGGATGCGCGGACGGCCCTCGTCCTGAGGCCGGTCAGCCGCGGCGCCGTAGATTTCCGGGAAGCTGACGCCATACTGGCTCCAGTCGCAGTCCGGCTTCCAGTCGGTGTCCTCATCCAGCTTCAACGGCGGCGCGACGTTGCCGGGACCGAACTGATAATGCTCCCGCGCCACCGCCGCGATCACGGCGCAGTCGTCGTCATTCGTCGCCTGGCTCGACCCTTCGCCTTGAGCGCGGGAAGGCGTCGCGCAGCCTGACAGGACGGCGGCGACCATCACGGAGAACAGTCTTGTCGTGGGGTTTCTCACGTTCTCATCTCCTGAAGGAGCCTGAACAACGCCTCAGGACGCATCTCGCCCATCACCATGCAACCCAAGGCCAGGATCGGCGTTTGGACGGAGCTTGACCATACCAACAAGGGGTTCACACCATGCGCAAGATCATCACTCTGACCATCGTCGCCGCCGCTTTGGCCGTGTCGGCCTGCAACACCATCGCCGGCGCCGGCCGCGATGTCTCGGCTGCCGGTTCGGCCGTGACCACCGGCGCCAACGACGCCAAGAACTAAGGGCTTCGGCGAAAGCTGATGGAAAGGCCCGCCGGACTGCCGGCGGGCCTTTCTCGTATCCGTCGCACGACGGTGTTATGGTGCGCCATCAGACAGGAGATGGACGATGGGCTTTCTCGATAATGTGGTGAAGGGCTTGGGCGACGACGCCGCAGGCGGACTGGGCGACCTGCTCAAGGGCCAGGGCGGCATCGGCGGCCTGGCAGAGAAATTCGGCCAGGCGGGCCTGGGCGACGTGGTCGGCTCCTGGGTCGGCACCGGTCCGAACGCCAACATTTCGCCCGAACAAATCGCCGCCGTCATCGGCACCGGTCCCATCGCCGACATCGCCGCCAAGATGGGCGTCTCGCCCCAGCAGGCCGGCGAAACCCTGGCGGGCCTGCTGCCCGAGGCCATCGACCGCCTGACGCCCGGCGGTCAGATCGACGGCGCCGACGACCTGCTGGGCAAGCTGCCGGGCGGCCTGGGTGACATGATCGGCGGCTTTCTGAAGCGCTGAGGGCGTCAGGACGGCTGACCCTCGGTCGCGGCGACGATGACGGCTATGGCGTCGCCGAAGTCTCCGCCTGCGGTCGCAGTCGGCGCAAAAGGACCCAGCACAGCAAGACTGCAGGCACACCGACCGCAGCCGTCGCGGCGAAGAACAGAGCGTAGGCTTCCATGAGAGGGCGTCCTTTCTCCAGCCCTTCAACGGCGACGCCCGACAAACCCTTCAGGAATTTGCCGAGCAGGGCGTAGAACGAGCTTAACAGGGCATATTGCGTCGCCGTGTAGCCGATGCTGGTCAGGCTGGCCATGTAGGCGACAAGGGCCGCGCCGGCGAAACCTTCGGAGAAGTTTTCCACGAACAGGACGCCGCCGAAGACCGGGGTCGATAGGCCGACGACCGCCATGACCGTATAGCCAAGGTTCGACATCGGTCCGATCAGGGCGCCCAGCAGCAGGGTTTTGCCGAAGCCAAACCGTACTGAGAACAGGCCCCCTGCAGCGATGCCGAGCAACGACGCGACAAGCCCGACGCTCAGGCGCATGGCCCCGACGGTTTCCTTGGCCAACCCCAGGTCGGTGTAGAAGGGGCCAATCATCGGCCCCATGACAAAGTCCGGCAGGCGGTAAAGGCTGATCGCCGCCAGCATCAGGATCGCCGCCCCGCCATGAGTTTTCAGGAAAGTGATGAACGGGCCGACGATGGCGTCGAAAAGGCCACGCGGTGAAAGCAGCGACACCTGTCCCGTTACCTGTTCCAAAGTCCGACGATCCACCGGCTCTTTTGCGAACAAGGTTGCAATAACGGCGATCCCCATCGCCGCGCCATACAGGCCGTAGGCGCCATTCCAGCCGATACCGGAGGCGACGAAGAGGATCAGCGCGTTGCCCGCCAGTATCGCCGCGCGATAACCGAGCTGGAACGCTGAGGTCAGCAGACCCTGATCCTCGTCGCTCTCGGCGCTCTCGATCCGCCAGGCATCGGCGACAATATCCTGTGTCGCGGCCGAGAAGGCTGTCGCCAAGGCCGCCGCGCCCAAAAGGGTCAAGCCGCCTTCTGGTCCGATCAGGGCCATGGCGATCAACGAAAGGCCGACGGCGACCTGGGACAACAACAGCCAGCCCCGACGCCGTCCCAGCCGGCCCAGCAATGGCACATCGACTCTATCGATCACCGGCGCCCACAGGAATTTCAGCGAATACGCCAGGCCTACCCATGAGATGAAGCCGATCGCCGCCAACTCCGTCCCGCCCTCGCGCAGCCACATGCCGAGGGTATTGCCAACCAGCATGAAGGGTAGGCCAGAGCCCAGCCCGATCAGCAGGGTGATGAGCACGCGTCCGCGCCCCAGCGCCTTCAGGACATCAGTTGCTCCGGCCGCCTTTTTGGGGGTGGTCTCTGCGGGGGTGGCTTGGTCGGTCATGCACGGCTCCGGCGCGGCGGCCGGAAACGTGGGCGCCTGTAACTCAGCCGACCTTGGCGCGGATGTCGCGTTTCGTCCAGCGGGCCAGGGCGGCGCGCAGCGCGTCGGCGTCCAGCGGCTTGACGATATGGTCGTCCATGCCGGCCTCCAGACAGGCGCGGCGGTCCTCGGCGAAGGCGTTGGCGGTCAGGGCCAGGATGGGCGTCGTATCGCCCCCGGCGCGGATGGCGCGGGCGGCGGCGGGGCCGTCCATGCCGGGCATCCGCATGTCCATGAAGACCACGTCGTAGCGCGCACGCTTCAGGGCCGCGACGGCCTCATCGCCGGTGGCGGCGGTCTCGACGGTGCAGCCCTCGCGGCGCAACAGGGTGCGGGCCAGAAGCGCGCCGACAGGGTTGTCTTCGGCCAACAGCACGCGAATGCCGGCGAACTGAACGGGCGAGACGCGGTCGTCCTCGACATGGGCCGCGACGGGGGCGGTGGTTCTGTCGCCGGCCTCCGCGCCGACCGCCGCCAAGACCCGCTCGGCCAGGGAGGCGCGACGCAGGGGCTTGATCAGATAGCCGTGAAAGCCGGCGGACCGATAGCGCGCGATCAGATCGCGCTCGGATGGTTTCAGCAGGACGATGCCGCGGCCGGCGGCGGGCAGGGCGGCCAAGGCGCCGGCGGCGACGCCCGCATGATCGACGAGCGTGACAGGCGCCGTGTCCGACACTGCACCGCCAGAGGCCTGGATCTGGGCGCTGGCGGCGGACAGGACGAACGGGTCGGGCGAGCGCACCGCGACCGTATGGTTCCGCAGCGGCTTGTCGCGCGCCACAGCGACGGCGGCGAAGGCGGCTTCGAAGCGGAAGCGGGCGCCCCTGCCGGATGTGCCGCTATCGGGCCGATCCTCGACCCGCACCGATCCCTCCATGGCGGCGGCCAGTTTGCGCACGACGGCCAGCCCCAGGCCGGCGCCGTCATGCCGCACGGCGTCGGAGGAATCGGCGTGACCGAACTCCTCGAAGATGCGTGCGCGGGCCTCGGGCGCGACGCCCGGCCCCGTGTCGTCGACCAGGAAGGCCAGGCGCGGGCGGCCCGCGCTGCCGCCGGCGCGCTCGACCGTGATCCGCACGCCGCCGGTCTCGGTGAACTTCACGGCATTGCCGGCGAGGTTGAACAGCACCTGACGCAGACGGCCTTCATCAGCCAGCACATCGGGCGCGTCGGCGGCGACCGACCAGACGATCTCCAGCCCCTTGTCGTGGGCTCGCGGACTGAGCAGTTCGGCGACGCCGCGTACCAGCCCTTCCAGATCGACCGGCGCCAGGTCGAACTCCAGCGCTCCGGCCTCCAGCCGCGCGAAGTCCAACAGGTCGTTGACCAAACCCAACAGGTGTTCGGCCGATTGGCGGGCGTTCTCGGCATAGGCGCGCTGGGCGCCGTCCAGCCGGGTCCGCTGCAGCAGGTTGATCATGCCGATCACGCCGTTCAGCGGCGTGCGCATCTCGTGGCTCATCAGCCTCAGGAACTGCTGGGCGGGATCGGCAGCCTGAACCGCCTCGTCCTCGATCCGCTTCGTCGCCGTGCGTCGCGCCATGGTCGCTTCCCCGTTCGCGCCGACCCTAACGGCTGCGGGTTAAGGATCCCTCCATTCCCGCCGCATCACGAATGAAGGAAGGGCGCCTGCTCTGCGTCGTCCTCGCGCATTCCGAAGGCTGTATCGCGCGCCGCTACGCGCCGGTCGAAATCGGCCTCGGCCCCGACGGTGTTGCGGCGATAGATCAGGGCCTCGGCGATGTGGCGGCGCAGCACGCCGGTGCAGCCGTCCAGATCGGCGATGGTGCGGGCCAGGCGCAGGGTGCGGGTCCAGCCGCGCGCCGTCAGGCCCCCGGCCTCGCCCGCTCGCATCAACAGCATCCGACCCGCCTCGTCCGGGGTTGCGAACCGGTCCAGCGTGTCGCCGGATGCGCGGGCGTTCAGGCCCTGGGCCGAATCAAGTCCTGCCTCGCGCACCCGGTCCTCCTGCATGGCGCGGGCGGTGGCCACGCGCGCCCGTGCCTCGGCCGTGCCCTCGGCGGGTGGCGGCAGGGCCATGTCTGCGGCGGTGACGGGCGGGGTCTCCACCGTCAGGTCGATGCGGTCGAACATCGGACCCGATACCCGGTTCTGGTAGTCGCGCTGACAACGCGGGGCCTTGCCGCACGCCCCGCGTCCGGCCCCGCCCATGCCGCAGCGACAGGGGTTCATCGCCGCCACCAGCTGGAACCGCGCCGGATAGCGGACATGGGCGTTGGCGCGGGCCACCACGATCTCGCCCGTCTCTAGCGGCGCGCGCAGCGAATCCAGGGCCTGGGCGCTGTATTCCGGCAGTTCATCCAGGAACAGCACGCCGTTGTGGGCCAAGGACGCCTCGCCCGGCTTGGCGCGATGGCCTCCTCCCGTCAGCGCTGCCATCGAGGCCGAGTGGTGCGGGCTGCGGAACGGTCGATCACGGGTCAGGGCGCCGCGCTCGATCAGGCCCGCGACAGACCAGACCATCGAGGTCTCCAGCAGCTCCTGCGAGGTCAGGGGCGGCAAGAGGCCCGGCAGGCGTTGCGCCATCATCGACTTGCCCGATCCCGGTGGGCCGATGAACAGCAGGTTGTGGCCGCCCGCCGCCGCGATCTCCAGCGCGCGCTTGGCGCTTTCCTGACCCTTGACCTCGCGCAGGTCGGGCACGGCCTTGCCGCTGGCCAGCGGACCGGGCTCAGGCGCGCGCAGCACCTGGGTCCCCTTGAAATGATTGACCAAGGCGATCAGCGAGCGCGGGGCCAGGATGCGCGCGCCGCCCGCCCAGGCCGCCTCCGGCCCCGTCGCCTCGGGACAGATCAAACCCAGGCCCATGGCGTCGGCGGCGACAGCGGCCGGCAGGGCGCCGCCGACCCGCGCGATCTGCCCGTCCAGCCCCAGTTCGCCGATGGCGGCCCAGCCGTCCAGGGCGTCGGGCGCGATCACCCCCATCGACGCCATCAGAGCGAGGGCGATAGGCAGGTCGAAATGGCTGCCTTCCTTGGGCAGGTCGGCGGGGGCCAGATTGGCGATGATCCGCGCCGCCGGCAGGGCCAGGCCGATGCCGGAAAAGGCCCCGCGCACCCGTTCACGGCTTTCGGCCACCGCCTTGTCCGGCAGGCCGACGATGGTGAAGACCGTCTCGCGGTTCTGACCGACCAGCTGGACCTCGACGTCCACGCGCCGGGCCTCCACCCCATCGAAGGCGACCGTGACAACCCGTGCGACCATGACGTCCTCCCGCTTTCGCGACAGAACGAACCATGAACTGAAATCTAATTCAAGTGGCGGTCACGCAACCTGTGCGGCGCAACGGGCTTCGATGGCGTCCCACATCAGGGCCGTGGCGTCGATGCCGGTGAAGGTCTTCAACTGCTGGGCGCCGGTCGGGGAGGTGACGTTGATCTCGGTCAGATAATCGCCGATCACGTCGATGCCGACGAAGATCAGACCGCGTTCCTTCAGCGTCGGGCCGATGGCCTTGCAGATTTCCAGATCGCGCGGTGTCAGTTCGACCGGCATGGCGGTGCCGCCGACGTGCAGGTTGGAGCGCACGGCGCCCGCAGCCGGCACGCGGTTGATGGCACCGACCGGCTCCCCGTCGATCAGGATGATCCGCTTGTCGCCCTTGGACACGGCGGGGATGAACTTCTGGATCACCAGCGGGTCGCGGCTGGCGCCGGCGTGGATCTCGATCAGGGCGTCCAGATTGGGATCGTCGGCGCGCAGCTTGATCACGCCAGAGCCGCCGTTGCCGTGCAGCGGCTTCAGCACGACCTCGCCGTGCTTCTTGTGGAAGGCGGTCAGGGCGACGGGGTCGGCCGAGATCAGGGTCGGAGGCTGCAGGCCGGGGAAGGCGGTGACCATCAGCTTCTCGGGCGCCGACCGCACCTGGGCCGGGTCGTTGACCACCAGGGTCCGTGGATGCACCGTCTCCAGCAGATAGGTGGCGGTGACATAGGCCATGTCGAACGGCGGATCCTGACGCATCAGGATGACGTCCACGTCCTCGGCCAGGTCCAGCGTCTCCCAGTCGCCGAAATCGACGTGGTTTCCGACCTCGCGTCGTACGGTGATCGACCGTGCGCGGCAGTAGAGGCGGCCCTCCTCCAGCGCCAGGGTGCGGAAGTCATAGACCCACTGTTTATGCCCGCGTGCCTGGGCCGTCTCGGCCATCAGGAAGGTGGTGTCCCCGGCGATGTCGATGGCCTCGATCGGGTCCATCTGGATGGCGACTCTGAGCATGAACAGATCCTCGGCGCGGGGGGAACGGGTGAAAGTGATTTTCCCACCCCGTCATCCTCGGGCCTGTCCCGAGGATCCATACACTCCGTCGAAACCGGGGGAGCACGACATGAACCGAGAGTATGGATTCTCGCCACAAGGGCGAGGATGACGAGGGGAGGGTAGGCGAGAAATCAATCCAGCTGACGCGCTTCCTCGGCCAGCATGATCGGCACGCCCTCGCGGATCGGATAGGCCAGTTTGGCACCGGCAGAGATCAGCTCGCCCGCGTCGCGGTCGTAGGTCAGCTTGCCGCGTGTGACCGGGCAGACCAGCACTTCGAGCAGGCGCGGATCGACCGAAACAGGGGTGTTGAAGGCGTCACTCATTTTTTGGGCCTATCGCGCTGGCGCTACTTGAGGCCGTTGTAGGGGGGCTTGCTGCATCGCGCTACTGCATGGACGGCGCGGCGTCGTCACCGGCGTCGGCGGCGTCGATGCGGAGCAGGGCGGTCAGGGCCTCGGCGCGGGGCATCAGGCCCATGGCCTCCAGCAGCGCCTGTTTCTCGGCCGGTTCGAACGGCAGGGCCATCGACAGGCTGTTGACCAGGGCCTCCATCGGCGCGCTCTCGGCCGTCTCCCAGTCGATGTCCAGCAGGCGGTGGGCCATATAGGCCCGCAGGGCGTCCAGAAAGGCTTCGCGGTCGAAGTCCGGCTCCTCGGGCGGAGACGCCAGATCGGATTCATAGGCCTCGAAGGCGGCGCGGATCTGGCGATACGGCGCCTTGGATGGCATCTCGGCGGCGATGCGGAACCGCGATACGCCGGTCAGGGTGATCAGATAGCGGCCATCCGAGGTCTCGGCGAAGCTGGTGATCCGGCCGGCGCAGCCGATCGGCGACAGGCTGGGCAGGGCAGGGGTTCCGCCATTGGGCTGAACCAGGCCGATGATCCGATCCCCCGCCATGGCGTCGTCCACCATGTTCAGATAGCGCGGCTCGAAGATGTTCAGCGGCAACTGCCCGCGCGGCAGCAGGATGGTCCCGCCCAGCGGGAACACCGGGATCACCTGCGGCAGGTCTAGCGCTCGAACATAGCCCTGGGGCATTATTTCTCCTTGGGCCTATCGCGCTTCGCGCTACTTGAGGCCCGCCTAATGAGCCTACGAAAACAGGATCGACGACAGGCGGCGCCGCCCGTCCTTGGCCACGTCGGAACTGACGCCCGCCGCTTCGAAGATGACCAGCAACTGCTTGCGCGCCGCCTGTTCGTTCCACTCGCGGTCGGCCTTGATGATGGACAGCAGATTGTCGACCGCGCCCTGGAAATCGCCGGCCGCGCTCTGGGCCTCCGCGAGATCGAACCGGGCCTGGTGATCGTTCGGATCGGCCGCGACCTTGGCTTCCAGTTCGGACGAAGCGCCTGACGGGGCTTTCGCCGCCAGGGCCAGTTGGGCGCGCACGCTCTGGACCGTCGGCTCCTTGGAGTCCTGCGGCGCCATGGCGATGGTTTGCAGCGCCTGTTCGTGGTCGCCGCCGCCCAGATAGACCCGCGCCATGCCGGCGATGGCCTTTTCGTTCTCGGGCTCTATCGACAGGACGTGGGCGAAAGCCTGGGCCGCGCCGCCGAAGTCGTTCAGACCCAGCGACTCCTCGCCCAGCTCCAGCAGTTGCGCCGTCTCGGTCGAGCCGCCCTGACCGCCGGTCAGCTTGTCGATGAAGGCCTTGATCTGGCTGTCGGGGATGGCGCCCTGGAAGCCATCGACCGGCTGACCATCGACGAAGGCGTAGACCGTCGGGATCGACTGCACCCGCAGCTGGCCCGCATAGGCCGGGTTGGCGTCCACATCGATCTTGACCATTTTCACCGCCCCCTTGGCGGCGCGCACGCCCTTCTCCAGCGCCGGTCCCAGGGTCCGGCACGGCCCGCACCAGGTCGCCCAGAAATCGACGATGACCGGCTGATGCTTCGACGCCTCGATCACGTCGGTCATGAAGGAGGCGTCGGTGCCTTCCTTGATCAGGTCGCCGGAGGTCTCGGGGTTCAGGGTCGGGTCGAGCAGGGTCATGGGCGAGGTCCGCGCAGAAAGATCAGTCAGGTTCAACGGTTCAGATGGCGTCGGGATGCGTCGGCATCAAGCGGCGAATTGGTCGCGCCGGGATTTCAGACGGTCGCTGCGAAAAACACCGTCTAATTCGTCTAATTCGTCCGAAATCACCCTTCGCTGCCCCCGCTTCTCGCCCTCGTTTGGGAGATGGGGCCTCGGTCGTGAGGTTCAAGCGGTCAAGGCCGCCGCGAGGATAATGGGCGGCGCAGCATCCGTTCGGGTCGCTCGACGTCTCCTATCCTCCGAGCCTGAGTTTCGAGTGAGAAGACATGATCATCATCGCGGCGATCCTTGCGGCATCCCTGGCAGGCGGGGCGACGGGTTCCGATCCTGCCGCGACGCCCGCCGCTGAGGTGGAACGGGCGGACGAGGCCTTCTGGGCCGCCCATAATGTCTGCGACCGTGATCGGATGGCGGACGCCTTTACCGAGGACGCGGAGTTCTATCACGACATCACGGGCCTGACGCGCGGGCGCGACGCCATCGTCGCCTCGCTGATGAATGGGCCGTGCGGGACGCCGGGCCAGCATCTGCGCCGCCAGGTCGTCGAAGGGACGGTCCAGGCCTTCCCGCTGGCGGACCAAACATCTTCCTCGTCGGCGACCATCAGTTCTACGTCAGGCAGGACGGCAAGGCCGAACACATCAGCGCCCACGCCCGGTTCGCCGATGTCTGGCGCCGGGAAGACGGGCGATGGCGGATGGCCCGCGTGGTCAGCTACGACCACGGCCCGCCGCCCTATGCCCCGCCGCCCGTCGATGCGGCGTTCGATGCAGCGAGGCTGCCGTCATTCGCGGGTCGGTATCGGTCGTCGGACTTCGGCGACGTGATCCTGTCGGTCGAGGGACAGGGCTTGCGGATGCAGTCCGGCAATCTGTCGCTGGCCCTCTTCCCGATCAGCGATGCACGCTTCGCCGCGACCGACCGGGATCTGCAGTTCGCCTTCGACGGCGACGTTGTTACCATCTTCGATGGCGGTCAGGCGGTGACGACGGCGCAAAGGCAACGCTAGGAGTCGATTTCCTTCGCGCCGGGGCCGGATCGCTGCGTCTAAAGCGCTGTACTTTCGATCGTTATTCCAACTTCGCGGTATCGAGCAAACGAGTCTTTCAACCCGCATTTACTTGGCATTTTCGAACGAAGGCCTCGTTCTGCAAGGAAACGGTGTTCCTCAGAGGTGAGTATCACCGGCCGCACGAATGTTCTGAGAGCCAAAAGCATTTGCTCGGGCGTTTCAGCCGCCCTTCTCAACTCGGGCATAAAGCATGAGACCGGGATGGAGTGATCATATTCCAGACCGATTGTAAGGCCCGAACGTCGTTGCTCCCGAGCAGCAACCGAGTGAGGGCGACTTTCGGCCAACTTCGGCCCGTGACGAAGCTCCCAAAGAAAATGAACAGCTTCTCTACGTACTCGACTGCCCGAGGCGTCGTTTGCGCCATGCGTATGAAGTCGTTCCAAAGCGGAGAATATCTCAGAGATAGCCCGAGCGACTTCGATTTCTGGCGGCAAAACAACGCTCCTCATCTGCTTCATACTATATGCGTTCTGAGGCTTGCTTCAGTCCAGCTTCCCGAAATCCACCACCACCGGCTCACGCACCAGCAACGCCAGCACCCGCCGGAACGCTCTCTGATCCAGCGCCGTCGTCGCCGTATTGGTCAGGGGATGGAAGTTGACGATGTCGGCGTCCCACAGGCGCCGGTCCAGGACGAAGGTCACGCGGTGGTCGATGTCGTTGATCAGGCCCAGGGCCGTGACCGAGCCGGGGCGGACGCCCAGCGTCTCCCACATCAGGGTCTCGTTTCCGAACGATAGGCGGCCCGACCCCATGACAGCGGCGGCGCGCTTCAGGTCGATGACCGTGTCCTGGCGGGCCGAGATCAGCCACAGGCGGCCTTTGTGATCCTTGAGGAACAGGTTCTTGGTGTGGGCGCCGGGCAGGTCGGCCTTGAGGTCCAGACCCTCCTCGACGCGGAAGACGGCCGGGTGGTCGTGGGTGACCTGATCCACGCCGTTCGCCTTCAGCCAGACGGTCAATGTCTCGCGGTCGAACGCCGGTGTGGGGGCAGGTTCGTCAGTCATGGTTGAGCCGTCGGGTTTCGGGCGTTAGGAAATGATCATGGTCGATACCGTGCAGACGCGCCCGCTGGAACTGGAATGCTATCCGATGACGGCGCGGCCGCCGGACCTCGTGCCCGGCCGCCAGTCGCGCAACTGGATGGACGCCTTCATCAGCCGCCACCCTTATCGCTGCTTGCCGCTGAACATGGCCAACACCACGGGGTGGGAGATCCTGTGCCCGTTCGGCTTCTCGGCCGAGTGGAACGGCGGCCCGCGTCAGGAAGACATCGTCATCACGCCGGACCGGCCCCAGCACGACCTGGACCATTTCGTCACCTCGCACTTCTCGCGCGGCGTCCTGACCATGCACCCGCAATATCTGTTCCGCACGCCGCCGGGCTGGGGGATGATGTGCTCGGGGTCGCCCAACCATGTGAAGGACGGGATCCAGCCCCTGGTCGGCCTGATCGAGACCGACTGGCTGCCCTTCCCCTTCACGATGAACTGGATCTTCACCCGGCCGGGTCGGATCGCCTTCGAGAAGGGCGAGCCCTTCTGCTTCATCAATCTGATCGAACATAAGAAGGTGGAGCAGTTCCAGCCGATCATCCGCACGCTGGAATCCAACCCGGTGATGAAGGGCCAGTTCGAGGCCTGGAACCGGTCGCGCACCGACTTCAATCAACGCCTCGGCAGCGGCGACCCCGATGCGGCCAAGGAGGCGTGGCAGCGGTTTTACTTCAAAGGCGAGGTGCCCGAGGATCTGGGCGCGGCGCCCGCGACCCATTCGAACAAGCGCCGGCTGAAGTCGCCGCGCGTGGGTTGATGCTTTGAATCTCTCCTCCCCATTCGCTGCGCGAACAGGGAGGAGACGACGCGTTCAAGCCGCCGGCCGCGTGACCTGCGAGCCCAGGTTCTGGACCACGTCGCGGGCGTCGAAGGCGTTAGGGTCGTTGGCGGGCTTGGGTCCACGGCCCATCACGATCTCGGCGTTGGCTTCGAAACGCTCGACCTGGCGAACATCGAAGTTGTTGACGCCCCACGGGCCGTAACGGTCCCACGGGCTCCAGAAGCCGCCGCGATGGTAGCGCCATGACGGACCCCAGTGGGGGCTGTAGAAGCTGTTGTAGCCCGAATAGAACGGATCGGGCGTGCCGACGAAGCGGGTGTCGCGGTCGGTGGCGCGATTGACGGTGGCGAACCAGTCGAAGCCGCTTTCGACCGTCAGTTCGGCCGAGCGCAGCAGCAGCGATTGCTCGACCTGCTCGCGCGACGTCAGCGAGTTGCCGGAGAAGGTGACCCGGAAACGGTTGTTTTCCAGACGCTGTTCGGCATAGCCGCCGCGCTGACCGTTGAAGCCGGCGGGCTGATACGGGGTGGCGGTGGCGCAGGCCGCCAGCACGAGGCCGGCGGCGACCGTCATCGCCAGGGTCTTCATTGGAAGGGCTTTCATGAAATCAAACTCCTTGATCGCCCATTCGGGCGCGCTGACGGCTGAACGGAGCATGAATGGCGGCGTTCCCGATCAATCTAAGGCGAAGCGTCGCGGCGTCTAGAGCCTGAGCAGGATAAGCACCGCCGCCGTCATCAGAAGGAGGCCGACGAAGATCCCGAATCCGCGCTTGAACCGGGGCTGCTGCATGCGACGCGACAGGGCCGCGCCGGACAGGGCGTAGGCGCTCATCGACATCATATCCATGCCGATCACGGCGACGGCGAAAAGGGCCAGCTGCGGCGCGACGGGCCGGTTCACGTCCACGAACGGCGGCAGGACGGCGGTGAAGAACAGGATGGCCTTGGGGTTGGCGATCTGGACGGCGAACCCGTTGATCAGGGCGCTGCGCCCCTTCTTGACGACGACGTGGTCAGGCTGGGCGGCGGTCGCGAAGGCGCCGCGCAGGGCCTTGATCCCCAGCCAGGCGACATAGAGGGCGCCCAGGACGGCGATCACCTTGAAGGCGGCGGGAAAGGCCTTGACCAGGGCGCCCAGACCCAGGGCCGCCGCGCCGAACCACACCAGGGTCGCCGCATTCATGCCCACCACGCCGACCAGGGCCGAGGCGCGCCCCTTTTCGACGCCGGTGGCGACGGCGAACAGATTGGCCGGCCCCGGCGTGATCGCCATCACCGCCATCACGCCGAGGAAGGTCGAATAGAGGTGCGGATCGACGGGCAGGGCGGACATGCGGCGCGATGTCGCTGCTCAGGTGGATCGGGTCAAGGGCGACCTGTGGTCTCCTCCCCATTTCATGGGGAGGTGGCGCGGCGCGCCTTCGCGCCGTGACGGAGGGGTTCTTTGACGCATCACTGGCGTCTGTGGGACTTCAAGAGCCCCTCCACCACGCTTCGCGCGGTCCCCCTCTCCGCTTCGCAGGGAGGAGACGGTGCTAAGCCGTCGGACGTTCCGGGGCTTCGGGCGCTTGCGGCGGCTCGGGCGCTTCGGGCGCTTCGACGCCCACGTCAACGACGTCTGCGGCGGCCTGGTCCAGAGCGTATTGGGCGACCAGGCTGTAGGTTTCCATCTGCTCGGGGGTCGGATTGGTCCAGGCGCTGTTCTGGGCGATGCCGTTCGCGGTGACGACGCCCTTGTGCATGCCGTCCTCGATCGCCTGTTTGACTTCGGGGTCGTTCATGGCGTCGGCGATCAGGGCGTCGACATCGATGTCCTTCAGGGCTTCGGCCGCCATTTCCGTGGCGTGTTTCGTCGTCTCGGCGGTGAAGGCGGCGACGTCGGGCGCATATTCGGACCAAAGGGCGGCGATGCGCTGGCCGCGCACGGCCTCGCTCAGGCTCCGGTCTTCGGAGATGGCCTCGGCGCGTTTGCCGAAGGCCTCCATCCGAGCCTCGAAGGCGTTCGAGGCGATTTCCAGCCGGGCTTCAGCGGATTCAGGGACGGGCGCCCTGTCCTGCGCGAGCGCCGAGGACAGGGGAGCGAGAGCCAGGGCGGCGGTCAGGCTGAGCAGGCGGATCATGGGAGGGCTCCCGTTGAATGACCCGTGCAAACTCGACCCTGCGCCGCCCCGTCTCAAGTGAAATCGCGGTAAGGCGCGGCTTACTGCGGTTGAGCCGGCGCTGCGGCAGCCGGCGCGGCGGCGGCCTGTTCGACCTCGGCGCGCACCTTGGCGGGGATGCCCTGGATCTGCGCCGCGACGGCGGCCATCTGATCGGCGGGCGCGCCCTGGGTCACGGCGAAGGCTTGAAGCTCCTTGGCGAAGGCGTCGACTTCAGGTTGATAGCGCGCCTGGAGGGCGTCGAGATCGGTCTTGGCCTTGGCCTTGTCTGTCTGGGCGGCGGCGGCCTGCATTTCGTTGGACATGGTCTCCATCTTCTCGCCGAAGGCTTCGCCCTTGGCTTCGAAAGCGGCCGCTTCCGGGCTTTCCGCGTCTTCAGCCGGCGCAGGCGCTGCGGCGGGAGCGGGCGCCGCCTGGGGCGCAGGCGTTTGGCCGGCGGCGAAGGCCGGATTGGTCAGGGCCAGGGCGGCGACGGCCGCGACGGAAGACAGAAGACGCATGGGAAACTCCGAAACAGGCCGCTGCGCGACCAGAGATAAGGCTAAAGTATCCGCCCTGGACGGCACACTCCTACACCCGGATCAGATTTCAAAGACCCGATAGGGCGTGTCGCCCAAGGTCCGCAGCACGGGCAGGGCGACGTTATAGACCGGCACCCCCTTGTTGGTGCGCCCCTCCGGCCCGCCGCGATGGGCGTGCCCATGCACGACCAGGCTGACGTTGTCGTAGCGGTCGATGGTCTCGGCTAAACGCGACGAGCCCAGAAAGGCGTGGATCTCGGGCGGTTCGCCCATCACCGTCTCGACGACGGGCGCATAGTGGAGCAGCACCACCGAGCGTTCGGTGCGCAGCATGCGGATCGAATTCTCGATCAGATTGGCGTCCTCGACCGCCTCCTGCACGAAGCGCTTGACCGAGGCCTCGCCGAACGAACTGAGCATGTAGCGTCCGAAGCCGCCGACGAACCCCTTGCCGCCCGCAAAGCCGACGCCGTCGATCTCATAGGCCTCGCCGGTCAACATCTTGACCCCGGCGTCGGTCAGCATCCTAGTGACCACCTCCGGCTGGCCGCACTCGTGCTCATGATTGCCCAGGACGCCGACCATGGGGATGGTGCACAGCTTCAGGTCTTCCAGCAGCCGCTCGACCTCGGGCGTCTTGCCGTAGTTGGTCAGGTCGCCGCACAGGCACAGCACGTCCGCATCGTCCGACACCCGTTCGAACAGGTCGCGATAGCTGTGCTCGGTGGCCTCGCCCACATGCAGGTCGCCGACGGCGGCGACGCGCATCTTCTTGGCGGGGCCAGGCTCCAGGCCGGGCTGGGTGGTCTGCGGGTCGGGGGTGGAATCGGTCATGGCGGCCGGTCCTCTCAGTGGCCCAGGTTGACGGGGTCGTGGCGTTCCTCCAGCCCCTTGCCGACCACGTCGCCAAAGCCCCATTCGGCGACGTCGGCGACATAGTCGCGCGGACTGAACAGGCGACCGCGGCACACCTTCACACGCGGCGCGGGCAGGTCGATCTGGGCCGTCAGCCGCTCGACCAGCTCCTCCATCAGCCAGCGCGGGATCCGGTCGCGCTCGGTCGGATAGGCGAAGCGGAAGTTCAGCAGATGGGCGGCCAGCACCTCCCAATAGAGGTCCATCTGATCCAGCAGGCTCTTCCAGTCGATGGCGTCGGACTGTTTCAGGATGACGTGGTTCACGTCGGCCCCGTCATAGCGATAGCGGTCCTGGATGAAGACCTTGGACAGGATCAGGGCCGTCGGCGGAGTGATCTGGACCTGATGGCCATAGACGGTGATCCGGTCCTCGCTGAACCAGCTGTCGGAGACGGCGATGGTGCCGTTCGACATGGCGAAGATGACGTCGAAGAAGTGTTTCTCGTCCTTCCAGACCTTGGCGATCCAGCGCTCGTCCTCGACGTCGGTGCGGTAGCCGTGCTTCTGGAAGAAGGCCAGGATGCGGGGATAGTCGCCGGGCTTGCAGAAGACGTCCAGGTCCTTGGTCGGGCGGCGGATGCCCGTATAGGCCGTGACCGCATAGGTGCCCGACAGCAGGAAGGGGATGCCGCTTTCCTTCAGCAGGCGCAGGCTTTCCTCGTAGAAGGCCAGGGCGTCCGCAGGCGGTTCGAACGTCGGTTCGGCGATCACGTCTGACATCGGTTCGGGCCTTTCCTGCGAGGGCAAGGAAACGGCGACGCTGAACGGCGGTTCCGCAATTCTACCTAGTCCCACCGCTACGGGATCCTTAACTCCTGCATGTCACTGTTCCGTCATGGGATTGAAGTGGGTGAACGCAGAAGGCGGGCGCTGGCGGTTCTTCCGCCATGAGGCCGGCAGGGCGGCAGGACCGCCCCCTTACGCCTATGTCGCGCTGTTCGTCCTGTGCCTGGCGGTGGGTCAGTGGAGCATGAACACCTTCGGCGCCACCGTCCTGTGGCCCGCGAACGCCGTGCTTCTGGCCGCTGTGCTGCAACTTCATCGCCGCCCGGCTGTCGCCGTCATGGCCGCCTGCGCCGCCATCAATCTGATCGGCAACATGGTGCGGGGCGGCCCCGTCGTGATGATGTTCACCAATGTCGCCCTGAACATGACCCAGGTGGTCGTCGCCGTCCTTTTGGCGCGTCGCTTCTGTGGCGCCGCGCTGGATATGCGCCGGCCCTGGCGCCTGTTCCGTTTCGCCGTCTTCGCCGCCGCGCCTGCGGTCCTGCTCAGCACCCTGCTGGCGGGCGGCGTCGCCATCCTGATCAGTTGGAGGGTGCCGGGTACGCTGGGCTTCCGCATGCACCACCTGTTCGACATGGAGATGCTGGCGATGATGATCGTCACGCCGTCCCTGTTGCTGCTGGCTCGCAACCACCGTTTCCGCGACGACGCCCAGGCGACGTTGACCGAGGCCGCCGCCCTGCTGGCGTTGGTCGGTGGCGTCAGCCTGTGGGTCTTCTCCCAGTCCTCGGCCCCGATCATGTTTGCGATCTTCCCGCCCATGATCCTGCTGGCCTTCCGCCTGTGTCCCCCGACAACGGCGGGTGCGGTGGTGATGGTCGCCGCGATCGGCGGGGCCGCGACACTGGGCGGTCATGGGCCGATCGTCCTGACCCGTCTGACGCCGGACCCCGTTCTGGACGCCCTGCCTGCGGTGATGCGCCAGATGAACGTCTTTCATCTGTTCCTGCTGTCGGTCGTCGGCACGGCCCTGCCCATCACCACCCTGTCCACCGAGCGCCGTCGCCTGGTCGAGCGGCTGAAGGCGCGCACCGAGGCGGCCGTGTCCGCACGTCACCGCGCCGAGACCGCCCGCGCCGCCAAGGGTCGTTTCCTGGCCATGATGAGCCACGAGATGCGCACCCCCCTGACCGGCATCACCGGCTATGCGGATCTGTTGTCGCGGCGCGCGTGCATGGACGAAGAGGGCCTGCGCCAGGTCGACGCCGTTCGGCACTGTGGCGAGACCATGCTGCGTCTGGTCGAGGATCTGCTTGAGGTGTCGCGCGGCGGGGCCGAGGTGACGCTCAAGGCCAGCGACGTGCGCCAGATGATCGACGAGGCGATCGCGCCCTCTCGCGAATGGGCCGCCATCAAGGGGCTGGAGTTCGCCCTCACCATCGCGCCCGAGGCCGAGGGCCAGGTGATGATCGACGCCCGGCGTCTGCGCCAGTCCGTGCATCACCTGGTGAACAACGCCGTCAAATTCACCTGGCGCGGCGGCGTGACCGTCGTCGTGGACCGGATCGAGGACAGTCTGTCCATCGTCGTGTCCGACACCGGCTGCGGCATGGACGAACAGACCCGCGCCGGCGTCTTCGGCGTGTTCGAACAGGGAGACGCCACCACCAGTCGGGCCCACGAAGGCGCCGGCGTCGGCCTGGCTCTGGCCAAGAACCATATCGCCTGCCTGGGCGGCGCCGTCGTGGTCGAAAGCACGCAATGGGGCGGCTCGACCTTCACCTTGACGATCCCCGCGCCGGTGGTCGAGGCCGTCGAGGGCGAGGAGAGCGTGCCGCTGCAAAGCCGCCGCACGCGCATCCTGATCGTCGACGATCATCCGGCCAATCGCGACCTGCTGCGGATCATGCTCCAGGCTGCCGATTGCGAGACCGCAGAGGCGGCGGACGGCGAACAGGCGCTGGCGGTGCTGGCGGTTCAGTCCTTCGATCTGGTGCTGATGGATATCCGCATGCCGGTGATGGACGGCATCGCCGCGACGCGCGCCATTCGGACGCTGGAAGCCCCCGTCTGCGACGTGCCGGTTCTCGCCGTCACCGCCGAGGCCATGCCCGAGGACGCCGCCCGCTGCATCGCCGCTGGCATGGACGGCCATCTGGCCAAGCCCGTCACCCAGGCCAAACTCTATGCCGCCATCGAGGCCGTGTTCGACGCGGTCGCCGAGCGCCAGGCCGACGCCCAGGCCGCTTGAGGCGCAAGCGTGGCTGGAGGATGTGAATTCGTCCCCAGCTCCCTCCCCAGAATCCTGAGGCAAATCTACCAGATATAGCGTATGTCAGAAAATGTGACGCAACATAGACCAAATTCGACTTGGCGCCGGGGTTCGAGAGTCGCATGGTGAACGCCTCTCCGGAATCGCTTCAGGTCCAGTTCGATGAACGCCATCACCCCGATCATCCTTCCCGAACGCGCCGGTCTGCTGACCCCGTCCGCCGCCTACAAGCCGTTCCGCTATCCGTGGGCGTTCGACATGTGGAAGAAGCAGCAGCAGGTCCACTGGATGCCCGAAGAGGTGCCGCTGGGCGAGGACATCAAGGACTGGGCCTCCACGCTGAACGACGGCGAACGCAACCTGCTGACCCAGATTTTCCGCTTCTTCACCCAGGCGGATATCGAGGTGCAGGATAACTACATGGAACGCTACGGCCGGGTCTTCAAACCGACCGAGGTGAAGATGATGCTGGCCGCCTTCGGCAATATGGAGACCATCCATATCGCGGCCTACGCCCTGCTGCTCGAAACCATCGGCATGCCCGAGAGCGAGTTCGGGTCCTTCATGGAATACGAGGCCATGCGGGACAAGCACGACTATATGGGCAAGTTCGGGGTCGATTCCGACGCCGACATCTGCCGGACCCTGGCCATGTTCGGCGGCTTCTCCGAAGGTGTTCAGCTGTTCGCGTCGTTCGCCATGCTGATGAACTTCCCGCGTCAGAACAAGATGAAGGGCATGGGCCAGATCGTGTCCTGGTCGGTGCGCGACGAAAGCCTGCACTGCGAAGGCATCATCAAGCTGTACCATGCCTTCAACAAGGAGACGGGCGCGGTCACCAAGTCGGTCGCCGACGACATCGTCGACTGCTGCAAGACGGTGGTGAACATGGAGGACAAGTTTATCGACCTGGCCTTCGAGATGGGCTCGGTCCAGGGCATGACCCCCGAGGACATCAAGCAATATATCCGCTTCATCGCGGACTGGCGCCTGCGTCAGCTGAAGCTGCCGGAAGTCTATGGGGTGACGGAAAACCCGCTGCCCTGGCTGCAATCCCTGCTGTCGGGCGTCGAACACGCCAACTTCTTCGAGGCTCGCGCCACCGAATATTCCAAGGCGGCGACGCAAGGCGAATGGCATGGCGTGGACGGCGTCTGGGGCGAGTTTGATCGCATGATGGCGCGGCGCGACATGAGTTTGGTCGCGGGCTGACCGGCCTCAAGCAGCAAAGCGATAGGCCAATGGAATAGTCGGCCTCAAGCAGCGCGAAGCGCGGTAGGCACGGGAAAAATGGGAGAGCGCGCCATGACCGACGAGATCGTCTTCTACACCAACCCCATGTCTCGCGGACGGATCGTCCGCTGGATGCTGGAGGAGGTCGGTCAGCCGTATCGCACCGTCGTGGTCGATTATGCGGCGATGAAGTCGCCCGACTATCTGGCGATCAATCCGATGGGCAAGGTACCGGCCATCGCCCATCGCGGGATCGTCGTGACCGAATGCGCGGCCATCTGCGCCTATCTGGCCGACGCCTTCCCTGACGCCCGTCTGGCCCCTGCGACGGATGATCCTTTGCGGGGCCTCTATTACCGCTGGATGTTCTTCGCCGCCGGTCCCGTCGAGGCGGCGGTCACAGCCAAGTCGCTGGGTCAGCTGCCGCCGGCCGAGAAGTCCGCCATGGTCGGCTACGGCTCCTTCGACCAGGTCGTCGATGGCCTGGAGCATGCGTTGGACAAGAGCCCGTGGCTGCTGGGCGATCGGTTCACCGCCGCCGACGTCTATGTCGGCAGCCAGATCGCCTGGGGCCTGATGTTCAAGAGCCTGCCCGCCCGACCGGCCTTCCAGACCTATGTCGAGCGGATCGCGTCGCGACCGGCTGCGGTGCGCGCCAGGGCCATCGACGACGCCCTGATCGCCGAGGCGAAGGCGAGCGAAGCCTAGCGCCCCAACGGCGCCGGCGTCCCGCAGGCTGAGCGCACGCCGGACCGGCACAGCCGCACCTGTTCCTGCCAGGCGGCGTAGTCACGGTCGTACTGGTCCTGGGCCGCACGGGTGGCCAGGGTGGCGGTTCGGGCCTGTTCCTCGATCTGGCGCACCTCGATCTGATGGCGGGCCAAGGCGGCGTCATAGTCGAGACGCGCGGCCTCGTCGGCCTTGTCGGCCAGGGCGTTTTGGGCCGCGATCTCGTCATTCAGGGCGCGGGTGGTGCGCAGCTCCTCTTCAGTCTGCTGATCGTCGCTCGCGCGGTGGTAGGCCTCGCCCCGTGCCATAAGCAGGGCGTCTCGGCTGTTAGGATCCGCCGGATCGGGCAGGGTGCGCTGATCGCGATAGGGATCGGGCGCTGCGTAGGGGGCGGCCGGGGTCGTCTGCGCCTGGACCGCGCCGGTCAGCGCCACAGCTGTCAGCATGACGACACAAAGGGAAGGGCGAACGATCATGGGCTTGTCTCCTGAGGGCTAGAGCTTGGCCATAAGCTGTCATGCAGCACAACGCCGCAGCCACGAAAAGGTGGCGCAAGACCCAGCTTCACGGCATGGTCGGATTCCTCCCAAACCGTTTCCGCACGCGAGAAGACTAGATGATCCTCAGCACCTCATCCGGTGACTTCCCCATCCCCGCCGATGTCGCGCGCCAGTTGCCGAACGTGCCGGCCCTGCCGGACACCGCCGCCTCGGACGCCAGACTGCAGATCGAGGATTTCCGCCACTGGCTGGACGCCTCGCCTGAACACGCCATCGACTACGAGCGGCTGCGGCGCTGGCACCTGGTCCAGGACGAGCTGGCGGCCCAGGCCAAGGCCGAGAACCGGCCGTTCGTGGTGTCGGACGACGGGCTGGAATAGGTCGGCGTTGAAGACCGTCTGATCGCCAGCAGGCATGAAAAAGGGCTCCGGCGCGAACGCCGGAGCCCTTTGACGTTCTGGCGTATGCTTAGAACTTGAACGCCACCGTGGCGCGGTAGGACTGATAGTCGATGTCCTGACGCTCGATCATCGAGGAGGCCTCCAGCGAGACGGTGGTGCGTTCGTCGCCGATGGTCACGCCGCCGGAGATTTCGCCCCAGGTCGTGTCGCGGCTGGCGCCCAGGAAGGTGGCGGGCGTGCCGCCGGCCGCTGCGAAGACCGCGCGCACGTCGTCGCGGCTGTTGGTGAAGTCGGTCACGGCGCGCACGCTCAGCGCCGGCTTGACGGAGAAGCCACCGACCTTGGTCGCGCCCGAGACCCGCAGGCCCAGGAAGCCCTGGACCGAGGTGCTGGTCTGTTCGTCCACACGCAGTGCGGCGGCCGAGCCGGTCTCGGCATAGCCGTCGACCTTCACGCGATAGGCGTTGACGCCGAAGCTGGGCGTCACGGTCACGCCACGCGTATCGACGCGGTCGCCGATTTCGACGCCGCCGAAGAAGACATCGCCTTCGGTGTCGCCGTCGGCGCGCAGGCCGCCGCCGACCGCCGTATTGCGGCGCGTCTCGATGTCCAGCCAGCCATAGCCGAGGTGACCGCCCAGGAAGCCGCGATCGGCGATGTCCAGCGACGCATAGGCGCTGGCCTGGATCTGTTTGGTGTCGGCGCGCGACAGGGCGCCGGCGTATTCGGCCTTGCCTTTGGAATAGCCCAGAGCGCCGCCCAGGGTCAGGTCGTCGACCGTGCGTTCGACGCCGCCCGCGAAATACCAGCTGTCCTGCTGGTCCTCGCCCGAGCCGATCACGGAACCGCGCAGGTTCCGCGCCTTGCCGTCGGTTGCGCCGGCTGTCAGGAAGGCTGAGACGCCCTCTTTCCACCCGTTGGACCAACGGTTGCGGGCCGATCCTTCGTCCTGGGCTGCCGCCATGGCCGCAGCCGCGATCGGGGCCAGATCGTCGGACAAGGCCGCGACCTCGACGCCGCGACCGATCAGAGCCAGCCCGCCCGTCGCGCCGGTGCGGCGCAAGGCGATGCGGTCGCCGATGGCGGACTGAAGCGTTTCGGTCTGCACCGCGCCCAGCTTGACGGCTGAGCGCGAGCTATAGGGCGCCAGGCTTTCCAGCGCCGCGCCCAGAACCGGTCCCTCCAGAACATCGACCGTGCCATAGACGCTGCTCAGCGCGGCATAGCTGCCGGGGCGAGCGCGATCCAGCAGGGCGCCGACCGCCTGTTGCGACGGCGAGTTGGCGTCGATGACGGTGGAGAAGGACGCCGCGTCGATGGTCAGCAGCACGCTGTTGGCGGTGTATCCCAGCGTCGGGAACAGCACGCCCGGCAGGTCGGTCGCGGAGGTGAAGCGGCCCGAGATGCCGCCTTCCGCCGTCAGCACCGTATAGGCCTGGCCGAACTGGACCGGACCCAGGGGATTGACGCCCAGGAAGCCGCCGATCGACGCCTGGCCGCGCGTGCCCTGGGCCGCGTCGGCGCGGACGATCAGCCGGTCGGCCTGCGCCCCGTTCACATCGATGATCAGGCGCGAACCCGAGGTCAGGACCAGATCACCGAGAATGGTCAGGTCGCCCACGGCGTTCTGACCGCCCGGCGCAATGGTGCCCAGAATGGAGGTCAGCACGGTCGGATCGATCACGCCCTTGCCACTGAGCATGCCGCCCATCAGCAGCATCTCGAAGGTGTTCAGCCGGCCATCGACGTTCAGTTGTCCGGCCGTGACCGTGGTGTCGATCAGATTGGTCAACGTGCCGGTCGAGGTCACGTCCAGGATGGCGCCGCTGGTCCCGATGGTCAGGCGATCCACGGTCGCGGCACGGTTCAGGGTGGTGCGACCAGCGGTCGTCAGGCTGACGTCGTAATAGGCCGGACGGGTTCCGCCCGGAACGCCGGCGACGTTGTTGGGCACGAAGTTGGTCGAGCCGGGGCCGCCGGCGACGAACTCGAACGGCGCCGTCGCGCCAGGCGCCTGCACTAGGGCGGCGGGCGCGGCCAGGTCGCCGTCGGCGGTCCCCGCCGTACCGGTGGTCAGATCGGCGGTCAGGTCGTCGCGAGTGACATGGCCGACATTGCTTTCGCTGGAGGAGCCGCCTGCCGCCGGAGCAGCGGCCGTCTCGGTCCCGCCCTGACTGTTGTTATAGTCGGCCAGGTTCTTGGCGCTCTCGCAGTCGGCGTTGAAGCAGACGGCGCCGAACTCGCCGCCCTGTCCGCCCACGCCGGCGGCCGGCGTGCCGGGAAGGCCGGTGGTCAGTTGTCCGCCCGACACGACCTTGTAGTTGGGGTCCATCATCTGGGTCCAGCGCGTGGCGTCGAACCAGTCGCCGTCGCCCGCCTTTGCCTGCACATATTTGTACGGGTTGTTGGCGACGATATAGTCCCAGAAGAGATAGAGCGGCTGATAGCCGGCCGTCGTGCCATAGCTGGCCTGAGGCTGGGCGCCGAAATAGCGGGTGCCCAGCGACAGCACGCCGGCGATCACCGGCTGCGAGAAGGCGCGATCCAGGATCAGGGCGCCGCCCGAATCGCCTTGGGCCGTGATGCCTTCACCCGGCAGGGCCACGTCGTTGCCGAAGATGTTGAAGTCAAACTGGTTGGCGCGCGCCGGATCGTCGAAGTCCACCAGATAGAGGTTCTGGCCCAGGCCGCGCTGGCTGCCGTCGCCGAACAGGAACAGGTTGACGTCGTCGATCGAGGCCAGGGCGCCGATCATGTTCTCGCCCGCGCGACGGCGGAAATCGACGCCTGCCGATTGACCGGTCGTGCCGGTGCCCGAACGGCCATAGCCGCCGATGGTGACGTGCAGGTTCTCGGTTCCCGTCAGCGGGCTGAACAGCATGGCCCAGGTCGGCACGCCGCGCGCGGCGGTGTCCAGAACGCCCATGGCGACGTCGGCTTCGTAGAAGTTGCCCGCCGGCTCCAGCAGCGAGCGCTGGTCGTAGAAGACGTGGCTGAGATTATAGGTCTGGTCGGCGACGCTGCTGCGTCCGGTGCCCAGCCAGTTGATCAGGCCCGCGCGGGCATCGCCCTTGAAGCCGACGGCGATGGGCGTGCCGCCCGAGGCGCGGCCGTAGGTCGCCTGTCCCTGAGTGTTCACGCAGTGGGCGGCGAAGATGATGGTGCGCGGATTGATCAGGGTGCCGGTGCAGACGCCGCCGCCCAGCGCACCGAAGTCGCTGTAGATGATGCCGATGCCGTTGACCGCATTGGGGGCGGCCAGGGTCGGCGCCGTGTTGCGGTTCAGATTGTTGTTGGGCACCTCGGCCAAGGCCGCGCCGGCGACCAGGCCGGCGGCCACGCCCAATGCGGAACTTGTGGAAAGCCAACGGCTCTTGCGAGCGGACGAACGCGTCATTTTTTATGTTTCCCCTACAGACTGTCCCACAAGGTGACACGAGCGAAGGAGAGAAAGAAGCCAAAGAATGCGCGCTTTTTTGACACATTTCGACAAGATGGCAGAGTGTGACCTGAAAGCCCCGAGTTGAGCGTTCTTATGGTCAAGGTTGTTCGGGCCGTCCTAGCCGAGAAGACGCAGCTCGAACACGGCGCCGCCTACGCCGTCGGATTCGACCAAGCGAAGATCGCCGCCGTTCAGGGCGGCCAGTTCGCGCGAGATGGTCAGGCCCAGGCCCGAGCCGTCGGAGGCTTTGGAGCTGACGAAGGGTTCGAACAACCGCTCCGCCAGGCGCGGTGGAATGCCGGGCCCGTCGTCGGCGATGCGGACGACGCAGAATCCGCCCTCGCCGAAGGCGCTGACCGTGATCGCGCCCTTGCCGCGCCGCTCTGGTGCGCGGCCGGGATCGGCCTCGATGGCTTGGCGAGCGTTGCGCATCAGATTGACCAGGATGCGATACAGCTGGTCCGGGTCGGCCTCGACGGCGAAGCGCGGCGGCAGCTGTTTGATCAGGGCCACGCCCTCCGGCTCCAGCCCCGCATCCTCGGCCGCCAGGGTCAGGGCTTTGGTCAGGACCACGCGCGTCTTCTGGGCGGCAGGCTCTTCGCTGCGGCCGTATTCCAGCACATTGCGCGACAGATTGGCGGCGCGGCTGAGCGCGCGCTCCAGTCGGGGCAGGGCCTTGGCCACCTGGGGGTCGGCCGAGGTCGCCAGCCGTTCCGACGCCATCTGGGCCGAGGTCAGCATGTTGCGCAGGTCGTGGTTGATCTTGGCCACGGCCTCTCCCAGGGCGACCAGACGGGCGCGCGAGCGCAGCGAATGGCGCACCTCTTCCTGCATCCGGCTGAGCTCGCGCTCGACCCGGCCGATCTCGTCGTGCCGGTCGGACGGCGCCTCGGCCTCGCTTTCGGGATCGGCGGCGAACCGTTCCATGGAGCGGGTGACACGGCGCAGGGGACGCAGCACCAGGAGCGCCAGACCGCCATAGAGAAGGGCACCCGCCGTCAGGGACACCAATAGAGAGACGATCAGGCTGTTCAGCAGGAAGGTCTTCAGCTCCAGTTTCAACGGCTGGGCCGGGGTGACGATCTCGATGAAGTCGCCCGAGCGATAGCGCGGCTTGGCCTGGACGCGCAGCGAGCGGTCGGGGTGGCCGAACAGGGTGCGCCAGGGGTCGGTCAGCCGCGACCAGCTGTCCTGCTGCCTCAGGTCGATCAGTTCGGGCGCGCGGGGCAGGTTGGGGGCCTGGAGCAGCAGGCGGCGCACCCCCTGTTCGGTCAGGGCCACGGCCTGGACCCCGCCGATCCGCATCAGCTCGGCGGCGGTGTCGTCCTCGACCGCGCTGTAGGGCAGGGCCTCGACCCCGACGGAAGCCAGTTCGGCGGCCTGCAGCCGGTCGCGCAGCCAGCGCTCGTGGAAGGCCGCCAGGTTCGGTCCCATGATCAGCGCCTCGACCGCCAGGGTGAAGGCGACTGTCAGCAGCAAAAGCCGCGCCGACAGACCGTCGGGGGCGCGGGGCGTCAGGCGTTCGCGCCACAGCGTCGCCTGTTCCGGCGACAGGTTCAGCCGCGTGGCGATCCGGTCGAACAGGGCGCTCATGCCGACGCACCTGCGTTACGCCGCGCGCGGACCATCTGGAACAGCTTGATGCCGATGGGCAGCAGCAGGGACAGGAAGACCACCCCCATCAGCGGCCAGAAGAACTGCTGCAGCAGCATGGGCAGGTCCGGCCGCACGCCGGCCCGCAGCAGGTCGCCCAGCTGGGATCCGATCCAGGTGTAGATGAAGGTGGAGGGCAACAGGCCGATGAAGGTGGCGATCACATAGGGTCTCAGCGGCACCGCCATCATCCCCGCCGTGGCGTTGACCAGGACGAAGGGCACGCTGGGGATCACGCGCAGGGTGAACAGGGTGGTGAAGGCGTTGCGGTCGATCCCCTTGGCCAGCCGATCCATGAAACCGGCGTCGGCCTCGAACTTGGCGCGCAGCCAGGCGCCGATCGCGGTGCGATAGACATAATAGATGACGACCGAGCCGATCGTGGCCCCCGTCGACTGGGCCAGGGCGCCGACATAGGGTCCGAACATCATGCCCCCCAGCAGGGTCAGGAAGACCGGCCCAGGGATGGTCGAGGCGGTCGCCAGGGCGTAGACGGCGATGAAGGCGGCCAGCGCGATCCACCAGTGCTCGCGCGCATAGGCCTGAAGGTTCAGCCCGTGCTCGCGGATCAGGTCCATCGACAGATAGCGGTTCCAGCCCAGGGCGAAGAAGGCGACCACCAGGCCGGCGATGGCCGCGAGCGGCAGCAGCCGCAGGCCCCATTCCTTCGCCGTTCGTTTCGCCATCCGTTTCATCGTCCCGAAATGCCGTCCGAGCGTTGACTCACGCGGACATGCGACTTATACGCCCGCCCTTCCTGCGACGGACGCTCTTGCCCCGCCGCCCAACCTTTAACGTCAGGAGCCGACCGTGAAGCGGACCTATCAGCCGTCGCGACTCGTGCGCAAGCGCCGTCACGGCTTCCGCAGCCGGATGGCCACCAAGAACGGCCAGAAGATTGTTGCGCGCCGTCGCGCCAAGGGCCGCAAGCGCCTGACGGCGTAAGCGGCTTTCAGCGTCCGGAATCTTTTGGACGCATGAGCGACCTTTTACAGATCAAACGTCTGATGCGGCGGCCCCAGTTTCTGGCGGCCGCCAAAGGCGTTTCCGAGGCCCGCGGCGCCGTGGTGATCCAGCGTCTGGAGCGCGGCGACGGTTCGACGCACATCGGCCTGGGATTCACCGCCACGAAAAAGGTCGGCGGCGCGGTGGTTCGCAACCGCGCCAAACGCCGTCTGCGCGAGGCTGCGCGGGCCATGTTGGCCCAGCACGGCGTGCCCGGCAGCGACTATGTCTTCATCGCCCGCATGGGCACGACCGAGCGTGCGTGGGACCGTCTGCTTGACGACGTGAAATCGACGCTTACAAGGCTGGCGACACCGCGACATGATCGGGGGGCAGACAAGCCCTCGCACGCCCGCGCCCCATCCGGCCAGGACCGCCAGAATCCATGAAAAACGAGAACACGCGCAACACGATCATCTTCATCGTGTGCTCGGCCCTGATCATGGGTATCTATTATTTCGCCGTGCTGCGTCCGCAGGCCGAGCGTCGCGCGGTGCACCAGCAGGCCCAGGCCGAGCAGTCGCAGACCGCCGACAACGCCGCCCGCACGGCGCTCAGCCCCCAGGGGCCGACCTTCGTCACCGACCGCAGCCAGGCGCTGAGCACCGCCGCGCGGGTGCCGATCCAGTCCGGCACGCTGAAGGGGTCGCTGTCGCTTCAGGGCGGCCGCATCGACGACCTGTTCCTGACCGACTATCGCGAGGTCCAGGACAAGCCCCAGCCGGTCGAGCTGTTCCGCCCGCAGGGGATGCAGAACGCCTATTTCGCCCAGTTCGGCTGGACCGGCCCCAACGTCGCCGGCGGCGTGCCCGGACCCAACACCGTCTGGCGTTTGACCAATGGTTCGACCCTGACGCCGACCACGCCGATCACCCTGACCTGGGATAACGGCCAGGGTCTGCGCTTCACCCGCGTGATGTCGGTCGACGACAGATATGTCTTCTCGGTTCAGGACACGGTCCAGAACCTGGGCACGCAAGCGATCACCATCGCCCCCTACGGCAGCGTCCAGCGCCAGGGCGTCCCGCCCGCAGCCGGGTCGTCGCACATCGTCCACGAGGGCGCGATCGGCACCTTCGGCAAGCCGGGCGGCTACCGCACCGAGCAGAAGAAGTACAAGGACTGGCTGAAGGAACCCCGTATCGAGAACGCCTCGACCGGCGGCTGGCTGGGCATCACCGACAAATACTGGCTGGCGGCCCTGCTGCCCCAGCAGGACGAGGCGGTCGAAACCGAATTCCGCGTGCGCGAGATCAACGGCGGCCAGCAGCTGGAAGCCAATGTCCTGGGCACGACCCGCACCGTCCAGCCGGGCGCAACCGCGACCGAGACCCAGCGCCTGTTCGCCGGGGTCAAGCGCGCCGAGGTGCTGAAGTCCTATGAGGAAAGCCTGGGCCTGCCGCGCTTCGTCTATGCGATCGACTGGGGCATGTTCTGGTTCCTGACGCGCCCGATCTTCTGGATCCTGGAAAACGTCTATGGCCTGGTCGGCAGTTTCGGCATCGCCATTCTGGCCCTGACCGTCATCGTCAAGCTGGTGATGTTCCCGCTGGCCAACAACGCCTACGCCAGCATGTCCAAGATGCGGAACCTCCAGCCCAAGATGGAGGAGATCAAGAAGAAGTTCAAAGACGACCCGCAGAAGCAGCAGCAGGAGACGATGGCCCTGTACCAGAAGGAAAAGATCAATCCGGTCGCGGGTTGCCTTCCTCTGGTGCTCCAGATCCCCGTCTTCTACGCCCTGTACAAGGTGCTGACGGTCACCATCGAAATGCGCCACCAGCCCTTCCTCGGCTTCATCAACGACCTGTCGGCGCGCGATCCGTCGTCGATCTGGAACCTGTTCGGCCTGATCCCGTGGGATCCGTCCATGGCGCCGCTGATCGGCGGCCTGCTGGCCGGCCCGCTGCACCTGGGCCTGCTGGCCATCGCCTACGGCCTGACCATGTGGTTGCAGACGGCGATGAACCCGCCGGCGACCGATCCGATCCAGCGTCAGATCTTCCAGTTCATGCCGCTGCTGTTCACCTTCATCATGGCGCCGTTCGCGGCCGGCCTGCTGATCTACTGGGCCTGGTCCAACGTCCTGACCATCCTGCAGCAGTATGTCATCATGCACCGCTACAAGGCCGAGAACCCGATCGATACGTTCTTCGCCCGGTTCAAGAAGTCACCAGCGTGATCGACGAAACCGAGTTCACGCCCGAGGAAATCGAGGCCGCGCGGGTCCTGTTCGCGCGGCCCGCCACCTTCATCATGGGCGCGGCCAAGATCGAGCAGCTGCCCGAGCCGAACCTGCCCGAGATCGCCTTCGCCGGCCGCTCCAACGTCGGCAAGTCCAGCCTGATCAACGGTCTGGTCGGCATGCACAAGCTGGCCCGCGCCTCGAACGAGCCGGGCCGGACGCGCGAGGTCAACTTCTTCGACCTGGACGGCCGGATGCGTCTGGTCGACCTGCCAGGCTATGGCTGGGCCAAGGCGTCCAAGACCACGGTCAAGAAGTTCCAGGATCTGGGCCGCGACTATCTGCGCGGCCGGGTGACGCTGAAGCGGGTCTATCTGCTGATCGACAGCCGTCACGGTTTGAAGTCGGTGGACAAGGAGGCGCTGGACGCCCTGGACCTGGCCGCCGTCAGCTATCAGATCGTCCTGACCAAGGCCGACAAGCTGAAGAAGGGCGAGGGCAAGGTCGTTCAGGAAGCCACGCTGAAGGCCATCTCCAAACGCCCCGCCGCCTTCCCCGTGGTGCTGCTGACGTCGTCGGAAAAGGGCCTGGGCCTGCCCGAACTGCGCGCCGAGATCATGCGCACGACCGGCGCGACGCTGGACTAATCGAACCCGCCGTCACCCTCGGGCTCGACCCGAGGGCCGGATGTTCCGCCGCATTGCGATAGGGGAGACGCACAATCTCGCCCTGCGTCAGATCCTCGGGTCAAGCCCGAGGATGACGATAAAGAAAAAGGCCCGGAGATCGCTCTCCGGGCCTTCGTCGTTCTGGACTGTCGTCGCCCTACTGGGCGGCGCCGGCCGCCGAGCGGACCTCGACGGGAATGCCCAGGGCGTCCAGTTGAGGCTTGACCACCGAGGCGTCGCCGACAACCACCCAGACGAACCTGGACGGGTCGATCGCGGCCTTGGCTGCGGCGTCCAGTTGCGCCGCCGTTAGGGCGTTGGTGCGGGCGGCGATGGTCTCAGGATAGTCGTCCGGGCGACCCAGCAGGTCGTTACTGCGCAAGGCGCCCAGGACGGCGGCCGAGGTCTCGTAGCTGCCGGCCAGACGGCGGGTGTTGCCGTTGATGGTCCGCTCCAGCTCGGCCGGCGTGACGCCCTTGCCGCCCTTCAGGAAGTCGTTGAACTGAAGGTTCAGGGCTTCGATGGCGGGGCCGGTCTTGTCGGCCTGGACCGGGGCGGTGACCAGATAGGGCACGCGTCCGGCGAAACCGGCGACCGAGGCGTTGACGCCGTAGGACCAGCTCTTGGTCTCGCGCAGGTCAGAGTTGATGCGCGACAGGAAGTCGTTGCCCAGCACATTGTTCGCCGCGTTCAGCATCAGCAGATCGTCCGTGCCCGATGCCGCCAGCACTTCACCGCCCATGATGTACGACTGAGGCGATTGCGGACGGTCGATCAGCACGATCTTGGGCGTCGCGGCCGGGATCGGGGCCGAGAAGTCCTTGACCGCCTTGGCCGATGCGGGCGGGACCCACTGACCGAAGGCGGCGTCCAGGACCGGGGTGATCTCGGACAGGGGACGGTCCGACACGACGAAGATCTTACCGTTGTCCGGACGGATCCAGCGGGCGTAGTCGGTGCGGATGTCGGCCTCGGTGATGGCCTTGACGCTGGTCTCGTCGCCGTTGCCGCTGAACGGACGGCCATAGGGGCTGTCCGCGCCGTACATCAGTTCCGGCAGGGCGCGGCTAGCCAGGGCGGCCGGCTGGGTGCGCTCGGCGGCGATGCGCGACAGGCGAGTGGCGCGCAGGCGCTCCAGCTCCGCCGAGGCGAAGGCAGGGTTGCGCACCACCTCGGCCAGCAGGTCGATCGATGGCTTGAGGTTCGGCGTGACGGCCGACAGCTGCACGACCGAGCGATCCATGGTCGCGCCGGTGGTGATGCTGGCGCCCAGGGCTTCTTGCGCCTCAGCCAGCTGCGTGGCGTTCAGAGTGCGGGTGCCCTCGTCCATCAGGTCCAGCATCAGGGTCTGAAGGCCCAGTTTCGCCCGGTCGTCGGCGGCGAGACCGGCGTCGAAGTCGAGGGCGATCTTGGTGGCCGGCACGGCGTCGCGCTGGGCGTAGATCACCTCCATGCCGTTCGACAGGCGGGCGCGTTCGACGGCCGGGAAGTCGACGTTGGCGACCTGGCCGATCTCGGGCCTGGCCATGCGGGCGACGCGCTGGATTTCCGGCGCCGGCGTATGGTTGGCGCCCGACGGGGCCGCGGCCGCCTCGGCATAGGCTTCACGCTCGCCCACCAGCGTCGTCAGCGTATAGGCGGGACGGGTCAGCCACTTCTGCATCGCCGCCTGGACCTGGGCCGGCGTCACCGCCGCATAGGCGGCCAGCTCCTTCTTGTAGTGTTCCGGATCGCCGGCATAGAGCTGGCCTTCCGCCAGGGCCGTGGCCTTGCCGCCGAAGCCGCCGACCTGTTCCAGACCCTGGATGCGACGCGAGGCGTATTGGGTCACGACGCGGTTGATCTCGTCCTGCGTCGGGCCGTTGGCGATCAGGCCGTTCAGGATTTCGCGCGTGCGGGCCTCCACCGCAGCGGGGTCCTCGCCGGGTTTCACGGTCGCGCTGATCTCGAAGATGCCGACGCGATGATAGGCGCCGTTCGAGGCGCTGACCGACACGGCGCTTTGGTCGCCGCGCACCAGTTCGTTGTCCAGGCGCGAAGACGCCAGGCCGCCGAGCACCGAGGCGCCGACGCTGAGCGGCACCGAATCCGCGTCCAGCATGCCGGGCACGACCCAGCTGATCTCGACCTGGGCGTTGGAGACGCGGTCATGCGTCGTCTCGTTGACGGGCGCCGACAGGGTCGGGACCGGCGCCTGGGCGGGGGTGTTGACCGGACCCTTGGCGATGGGGCCGAAATATTTCTCGGTCAGCTCACGCGCCTTGGCGGGCGTGATGTCGCCGGCCAGGACGAGCACGGCGTTGTTGGGGCCGTAGTTGGAGGTGAACCAGTCGCGCACCGTCTGCATCGACGCCGCGTCCAGATCGGCCATCGAGCCGATGGTCGAGTGGCGATACGGGTGGCCTTCGGGGAACAGGGCTTCCAGCTGCTTGTACTGGTTCAGGCCATAGGGCTGGTTGTCGCCCTGGCGCTTCTCGTTCTGGACCACGCCGCGCTGCAGATCGAGCGTCTCCTGGCTGATTGCGCCGAGCATATAGCCCATGCGGTCGCTTTCCATGAACAGGGCCTGTTCCAGCGCCGGGGTCGGGACCGTCTCGAAATAGTTGGTGCGGTCGAACCAGGTCGTGCCGTTCATGTCCGTCGCGCCCATGTTGCGCATCGGGGTGAAATAGCTGCCCGGCGCGTTTTCCGAGCCGCCGAACATCAGGTGTTCGAACAGGTGGGCGAAGCCGGTCTTGCCTGCCGGCTCGTCCTTGGAGCCGACATTGTACCAGACGGATACGGCGACGACCGGGGCCTTGTGGTCCTCGTGGACCAGGACGGTCAGGCCGTTGTCCAGGGTGAACCTGGTGTAGGGAATATCGACTTCGGCGACCAGATCGGCGACCGGCGCGGCCTGGACGGCAGGCGCAGCCGCCTGAGCGGCCGGGGCGGGCGCGACAGAGGCCCAGACAGGGGTTGAAACCGCCAGTAGGGCGGCGGCGGCGACGAGAGAGCCGGTGCGGCGCATGCGAGATCCTCAGGATTGCAGTTGGTTCGGACCATAACGCTGGTCTGTCGTGTGGCAACGCGACGGAATGAAACATGACCAAAGGTTCATGTTGGCGGGCCTGAAGCCCGGAAAAGGTTGCATCGCCGGACCCCCGGTCTTATGCGCGCGTCAACTCCCCGACGACTGCCGCCCAAGCCTGTAGAAAGAGCCGCCATGTCCGCCCCCGCCGACAAGCCCATCAAGAAGGTCGTCCTCGCCTATTCGGGCGGCCTGGACACCTCGATCATCCTGAAGTGGCTGCAGACCGAATACAACGCCGAGGTCGTGACCTTCACCGCCGACCTGGGCCAGGGCGAGGAGCTTGGCCCCGCACGCGAGAAGGCGCTGAAGCTGGGCATCAAGCCCGAGAACATCTTCATCGACGACCTGCGCGAGGAGTTCGTGCGCGACTTCGTCTTCCCGATGTTCCGCGCCAATGCGCAATATGAGGGCGACTATCTGCTGGGCACCTCCATCGCCCGTCCGCTGATCTCCAAGCGCCAGATCGAGATCGCCCGTCAGGTCGGCGCCGACGCCGTCTGTCACGGCGCGACCGGCAAGGGCAACGATCAGGTCCGGTTCGAGCTGGGCTATTATGCGCTTGAGCCCGACATCCGCGTCATCGCCCCCTGGCGCGAGTGGGAGTTCCGCAGCCGCGAGGCCCTGCTGGACTTCGCCGAGAAGAACCAGATCCCGATCTCCAAGGACAAGCGCGGCGAGGCGCCCTTCAGCGTCGACGCCAACCTTCTGCACTCCTCGTCCGAGGGCAAGGTGCTGGAAGACCCGGCGGTCGAGGCCCCCGAGTTCGTCCACCAGCGCACCATCTCGCCCGAAGACGCGCCGGACGTGGCCACCGTCATCGAGATCGGTTTCGAAAAGGGCGACGCGGTCTCGATCAACGGCGAGGCCATGAGCCCGGCCACAATCCTGACCGCCCTGAACCAGTACGGCCACGACAACGGCATCGGCCGTCTGGACCTGGTCGAGAACCGTTTCGTCGGCATGAAGTCGCGCGGCGTCTACGAGACCCCCGGCGGCACCATCCTGATCGCGGCCCACCGCGGTATCGAAAGCATCACCCTGGACGGCGGCGCCATGCACCTGAAGGACCAGCTGATGCCGAAATACGCCGAGCTGATCTACAACGGCTTCTGGTTCTCGCCCGAGCGCGAGATGCTGCAGGCCGCCATCGACCTGAGCCAGAAAAAGGTCTCCGGCACGGTCAAGGTCAAGCTCTACAAGGGTAATGTCAGCGTCATCGGCCGCGAAAGCCCCCACAGCCTGTACGATCAGGACCTGGTGACCTTCGAGGAAGGCGTCCAGGCCTATGACCACAAGGACGCCGCCGGCTTCATCAAGCTGAATGCGCTCCGCCTGCGCGTCCTGGCTAAGCGCGATAAGCGGTAGAGGCGAATGAAGACTGCGCAGATTGGAGCGGCAGGCGTTCTGTTGCTCCAATACCGGCTGCTCAAATGCGGGATAGATTCGTCCGCCATGACAACGGATGACGGTATCGATGTCGTCGCCTATTCCCCGCAGCTGCGGGACGCGGTCACTATCCAGGTCAAATCCGTCCTTGCGCCAAAGAAGGCGGGTGGAAGAGGGAAGCTGACGCTAGACTGGTGGCTACGGCATAACAGTCCCGCCCAACTGGTCGCGCTTTGCGATCTATCAACGGATCGGATTTGGATTTTCCGGCACGAGGAGTACCTCGCCACAGCCCAGCAAAATTCAAGCGGGCGGGCGCATCTGTATTTCTATATCGACGTGACCGCGAAAGTCCCTGAACGGTCAAAAGAGTCATTCTTCGATCAGTTCCTGATCGATCGCCGCACCTCTGAACTGTTTAGCTCGCCAGACGTCTTCGCCTGAAGCGATCCCGCTAGATCTATTCTCGGGCGATCCTGAGGATCGCCCGGTTCCGGTCGTCCGTGACCCAGATCGATCCGTCGGCGGCGACCGCCAGGACCACCGGCGCGCCGCGCGGCTGACGCCCTGCTACGGTGTCCCAGCCCGGCGTCAGCACCTTACCACGTATGCTGGGCGCCCCGGCCGGATAGGTGAGGGCGCCGCGCGGATAGATGGCGTAGCGGCCGCCGATGTCGGTGAGGGGGCGGCCCTGCGCATCCGTCTCGGCCGCCACGATCCGGCCGCCTGCGCGGCGATAGCCGTGCCAGCTCATCAGCAGCCGACCGCGCAGTTCGGGGAACATTGCCCCCTCGTAATAGATCAGATCCAGTGGCGCGGCGTGGGGCGGCAGCAGAGCCAGCGGGCGGTCGCGCTGTCCGCACCGCGCCTGGGCCGCGCTCCAGCCGGGCAGGGGTGTCGCCAGATCCACGCAATAGGGCCAGCCGTAGTGGCCGCCCTGACGCAGCACATTGATCTCGTCATAGGGATGGTCGGGCGTGGTCAGATCGACCGAGTTCTCGCCCTGGAGGATCGTGCCTGACGGGTGCCGCACCAGAGCGATGGAGTTGCGCAGACCTGAGGCGAAGACCGTGCTGTCCTCGGCCCACCGACCGTCCCCTAGATAGGCGTGACGCCGCACCTGGGCCGTCGCGGCGCTGTCGGCGCAGGCGCCCTTCGCATCTGTGCGCGCCCGGCCTCTGGCGTCCACGCAGCGGTCGCTGGGGGCGCCGACATTGACCAACAGATCACCGTTCCCGTCGAAGACGAAGCTGGACAGAGGGTGGCGGTTGTCGTGCAGCCGGTTGTCCGGCAGGTCGCCGATCACCGTCCGCACCGTCGCCGCCGGATCGGCCGCGTCGGGATCCAGGGTCAGGATGCGGTTCATCTCGGACACATAGAGGCGCCCGTCCGGCCCGCGCGCCGCCGTGTGCGGCATGTTCAGGCCCTGGGCCAGCCGTCGCCAGTGCGGCGCCCCGTCCGGGCCGAACGACAGCCGCCAGATCGCGCCGTTGCCCGGATACCAGTTGCCCAGGTCCGTCACCAACCAGTCGCCGCCGGACAGCGCCAACAGGCCGCGCGGCATCCGTGGCCCCTCGGCGCCCGAGCCCTGCCACACCAGCCCCAGGCAATAGCCGGGCGCCATCCGCACCGTGGTCATCGGCCGGCCGCCACAGTCCCCTTGTGTCGCATAGGCGCCCTGCGCCGCGCTGGCGCTGATGGGTGTGGCGACGAGAAGGGCGAGCAGGGCCAGCAGTCGGGCGGTCTTCATGGGCGTAATGGCCCTGACGGGCGGCCGAAGATCAAGCCGTCACGTCAGATCAAGCCCTGCTCCCGCGCCGCCGCCGTCAGCCCGTCGCGAAACTCGGGCGCGGCCAGGGCGATCAGGGCGCGGGCGCGTTCACTGGACGACTTGCCCTTCAGATTGGTCCAGCCGTGTTCGGTGGCGACGATGTGAGTGTCGTTGCGCGGCGTGGTGACCGGCCCGTCCAGCCGCGCCACGATGCGCGAAGCCGTCCCCTTCGCCGCCGTGGAATGACAGGCGATGATCGACTTGCCGCCTTGCGATCCATAGGCCCCGCGCACGAAGTCCAGCTGGCCGCCGGCGGCCGTGAACTGGCGCCCGTTCAGGAACTCCGAACAGCAGGCGCCGGTCAGATCGACCTGAAGCGTGGCGTTGACCGAGATCATCCTCGCATTGCGCGCGATCACGGCGGGGTCGTTCACATAGGAGACCGGATGGGTCTCCATGCCGCGATTGCCGTCCAGAAATTCATAGGTGTTGAGGTCGCCCATCGAAAAGGCGAACACCCCAACGCCGGGATGCAGGGTCTTGCGGGCATGGTTGGCGACCCCGGCCTGCATCAGCTCGACCAGGCCGGGCGTCAGCATCTCGGTATGGACGCCCAGGTCGCGGTGGTCCTTCAGGGCGTCGCAGACGGCGTTGGGCAGGGCGCCGATCCCCATCTGCAGCGTCGCCCCGTCCTCGACCAGGCCGGCGATGATCCGGCCGATGGCCAGGTCGGCCGGCTGAGGCTCGGCGCGCGGCACGACCAGCAGGGGGGCGGAATGTTCGACGATCCCGGCGACCTTCGACACATGGACGGTGCAGTCGCCGAACACGCGCGGCATGTGCGGATTGACCTCGACGATCACGGTTTTCGCTGTCTGCGACACCGGCCTGGAATAGTCGGTGTTTGTCCCGAACGAGAAGAAGCCGTCCGCATCCATCGGCGACACGGTGCAGACCAGCGTATCCACCCCGACCTCGTCGCACAGCAGGCGGGGCGACTGCTGGAAACCGGTGGGGATGAACTGGACGGGATTGGGCTGGCCCTCCTCGTGCGCCCGCTGTTCCAGCCGTCTTTCGATGGCGCTGTGAAACAGGCTCCACGGCCGGATCCGGTCCATCAGCTCATAACGCAGCACCGTGTCGCCCGCGATGGCGGTTGAGAGCAGATAGTAGAGGTTCACATCCTCCACCTCGCCCCGCTCCGCCCGTTCGGCCAGGGCCTTCAGCAGGGCCGGCGGCTGGGACACGCCCAGGCCCATGGCGACCTTGGCGCCCGAGGCGATCAGGGCGGCGGCCTGATCGGGGGTCTTGAGGCGTTCGGCGTAGAGGGCGGCGTGGTCCATGGTTTGTCTCTCCCGGCGTCCGAGCCAGACTAACCCGTCGCCGACGGGACGACGGGCCTAGACTTTGGTCGGGTCGATGGTCGTCTCGACCTCGATCGGCGACGGCTCGTCCTGCAACGGCGCCCGACGCCGCTTCTGCCAGCGCGCCACGCCGTAGGCGACCAGCCACAGGGCCATGGCCCAGGCTGCGCCGACGGCCCAGCCGGCGAAGACGTCGGTGGCCCAGTGGGCGCCCAGATAGATGCGGGTCAGGCCGACCAGCAGGGTCATCAGGATTCCCACGCCAAGGACGAAGATCTTGAACCGCTCGCGCGGGAAGGCGCGCGTCAGCATGACGGCGACGCTGAGGTAGAAGACGGTGGACAGCAGGGCGTGGCCCGAGGGGAAGCTGGCGTTGATCGTCTCCACCGCCTGCATGGCGGCGGGCGGCCGGGCGCGCTCGAACACCGCCTTCAGACCCTCGCTGAGGGCGACGCCACCGGCCAGGCCGACGACCAGCAGCAGCGACGACAGCCATTTCCTCTGGCTCAGCAGGAAGACGATCACGATCAGGGCGAACAGGCCCAGCACAGATATGCCGCCCAGCGAGGTGATGTCGGCCGCCGCCTCCTTCAGCCACCACGGCCCCCATGGTCGGCCCGGATCGTCGGCATAGGGCCGCATCAACGAAAGAATATGATGATCGAAGGCGATGCCGTCCGCTTCGATCATGTCGTCGGCCAGTTCGACAAACGTCAGGACGCCCCCGGCGACGACGAAAAGGGCGGCAAGCGCCGCGATCTCTTTGCGGGCGACCGTCAGGACGCGTATCAAAAAGAGACGAAGATCGGACATGGTCATGGACGGCCCAAACGGCCAAGCTCGCCCAATGTTCCGATCACGCGTTCGTGATCGTGTTGTCGCGTGAACGCAAAGGGGCCGTGCTGGCTTGCGCACTGGCTTTTCCCCAGGCCTGCGCGACTTGTCCAAGCGATTCGCCCACTAACTGTCCGTCAAGCCCGTTGACGGGTCATTAGGCATATGCGCCCTATATGTGGGCTCGGGGAGCGCAGAGGCCACAAGATGATGTGGTTACGGCGCAGGTGGCTCTAGGCTTTTTCTGTTCAGGACGCGGATGACCATGGCTGGCGGCGAGGCATTGAAGACGACGGAATTCCAAGGTGTTGCGGGAACGCAGACGCCTGAACGCCCCCATCTGACGGTGGTGAAGTCGGTCCAGGTGGACCGCTCGCGCGACGACCTGCTGACCGATTTCGGCAAGAAGACCCTGGAAGACCGCTACCTGCTGGCTGGCGAAAGCTATCAGGACATGTTCGCCCGCGTCTCGACCGCCTTCTCGGACGACCCCGAGCACGCCCAGCGCCTCTATGACTACATGAGCCGCCTGTGGTTCATGCCGGCGACCCCGGTCCTGTCGAACGGCGGCGCGGATCGCGGCCTGCCCATCTCCTGCTTCCTGAACGCCGTGGGCGACAGCCTTGAGGGCATCCAGAACGTCTGGAACGAGAACGTCTCGCTGGCCTCGAATGGCGGCGGCATCGGCACCTACTGGGGCGGGGTCCGCTCCATCGGCGAGAAGGTCAAGGGCGCGGGCAAGACCTCGGGCATCATCCCCTTCATCCGCGTGATGGACAGCCTGACACTGGCGATTTCGCAAGGCTCGCTGCGTCGCGGATCGGCGGCCGTCTATCTGGACATCCACCACCCCGAGATCGAGGAGTTCCTCGAAATCCGCAAACCCTCGGGCGACTTCAACCGCAAGTCCCTGAACCTGCACCACGGCATCAACATCACCGACGAATTCATGGAGGCGGTGAAGGCCGGCGACACGTTCGATCTGAAGTCGCCCAAGAACGGCGAGGTCATGAAGACCGTCGACGCCCGTTCGCTGTGGACCAAGCTGCTCGACATCCGGATGCAGACCGGTGAGCCCTACATGATCTTCTCGGACACGGTGAACCGCCAGATGGCGCCGCACCAGCGCGACCTGGGCCTGAAGGTCAAACAGTCCAACCTGTGCGCCGAGATCATGCTGCACACCGGCCGCGACCACCTGGGCGTGGACCGGACCGCTGTCTGCTGCCTGTCGTCGGTCAATGCCGAGACCTTCCTGGAATGGCGCGAGGAGCCCAAGTTCGTCGAGGACATCATGCGCTTCCTGGACAACGTCCTGGAGGACTTCATCCGCCGCGCCCCGCCCGCCATGGCCGCCGCCGTCTATTCGGCCAAGCGCGAGCGTTCGGTGGGCCTGGGCCTGATGGGCTTCCACTCCTTCCTGCAGGGCCAGGGCGTCGCCTTCGAAAGCGCCATGGCCAAGTCGTGGAACATGCGCCTGTTCAAGCATCTGCGTCGCGAGGCCGACAAGGCCAGCCGCCTGCTGGCCGAAGAAAAGGGCCCGTGCCTGGACGCGGAAGAACGCGGCGTCATGGAGCGGTTCAGCCACAAGCTGGCCATCGCCCCGACCGCCTCGATCTCGATCATCTGCGGCGGCACCTCGGCCGGCATCGAGCCGATCCCGGCCAACATCTACACCCACAAGACCCTGTCGGGCTCGTTCGCGGTCAAGAACCCCTATCTGGAGCGCCTGCTCGACGAGAAGGGCATCAACACCGAGGCCGTCTGGAGTTCGATCCTGGAACAGGAAGGCTCGGTTCAGCACATCGACGCCCTGAACGAGGACGAGAAGGGCGTGTTCAAGACCGCCTTCGAGCTGGACCAGCGTTGGGTGGTCGAGCTGGCCGCCGACCGTGCGCCGGAAATCTGCCAGGCCCAGTCGCTGAACCTGTTCATCCCTGGCGACGTCAACAAGTGGGACCTGCACATGCTGCACTGGTCCGCCTGGGAACGCGGCGTGAAGTCGCTGTATTATCTGCGCTCCAAGTCGGTGCAGCGGGCCGCCTTCGCCGGGGCCGAGGACAAGGCCGAGGTCGTGATCGACCCGAACCAGCCCGACCTCTTCTCCATGCCCAAGACCGACTACGACGAGTGCCTGGCCTGCCAGTAAGGCCTCAGCACTGAAGACCTCGAAGGGCTCCGCGACAGCGGGGCCCTTTTTGCATTTGGGAACCCTCGCCGGTCGTCCTCGTTGAAAAGCGACGAAACCATGTCGAAAACCTGTTGGACTACTGCGCCGTGTGGTTGCAGTGTGGGTTCAGCGGATCGGTGGGGAGACCGGATGCGTTTGAAGGCCTGCATGATTGGAGTGACCGGCGTACTGGCGACAGCCTGCGCCAACGTCGCCTGTGCGCAGACCTGGGCCCCCAACGCCTTCGACGTCGCGCCTGAGTCTTCTACCACGGCGCGCCTGACCGATCAGACCAGCTTCCGGGTCGCGCCGGACGTCCGGTTCGGTTCGCAGATCGAGATCCCGACCGCCTTCCACCCCGAAGACGGCTCCGGCCTGTCGGCCAGCACCCGCCGCGACGTCTGGATCGACCGCACAGATTTCACCGACCGCGTGACGCTGGAAACCGCCGGGCGGCTGCGTCGCGCCGACGGCTCGCCCCTGCCGGTCACGCCCATCGACCGGGCCGAACTGGATCCCGACGCCTATGATCTGCGCTATGTGCGCGGCTTCCGCAGCGCGCGCGGCCACACCGCCTCGGGCCTGGAAGTCAGCCTGACCCCCCACGCCGGTCTCGGCGTCGGCAGCGAGGGCCGCTCGGCCGAGGCCGGCGTCACGCTAAAGATCGGCGAGGGGCTGGAACGTCTGGCCCCCAACGGCCGTGAGCGGTTCGGCGAACGGCCGCGCTGGTATCTCTACGCCGCCGGTTCGGGTCGCGCCGTGGGGTACAACTTCGCCCGCACCCGCGACGGCGATTACGCCCGCTCGGGCTACACCCAGGATCGCGGCAGATTCCTCGGCGACGCCTCCATCGGCCTGGCCTATCGCAAGGGCGACATGCAGACTTCCATCGGCGTCGTCTATCGCGAGATCGACGCCGGCAAGGGCCTGCGCGGCATGAACGGCCTGGATACGGACGTGAGGGAGGGCCTGCTCGCCTTCCAGCTGTCGATCCGCCCCGGCCGCTGAGCCCTTAGCGGACCTCCGACACCGCTACCCCTTCACGACGCGGATCCGCGCCCGCATCCCACCGACCATCGCGCCAGATCGCGCCATGCAGACCCGAGGTCTCGGTGGCGTTGGGCTGAAGCCGCATGCCCGCCGCGCCCAGAGCGTCTCGGATGTCCGGCGCGATCATGTCGGTATCGGCGCCGACCATATCGCCCCGCACCACCAGATTGGGCAGGTTGATGGCGTCCTGCATCGACAGTCCCCAATCCATCGTCCCGACCAGCGCCTTGGCTACATAGGCCAGGATGCTGGACCCGCCCGGCGAGCCGATGGCCCCGATCAGACGACCCTGCCGATCCAGGATCAGCACCGGCGTCATCGACGACCGCGGCCGTTTGCCCGCCGCCACCGCATTGGCGGCCGGGTGGTCGTCCTCTCGCGGCGTGAAGGAAAAGTCCGTCAGCTGATTGTTCAGGAAGAAGCCGCCGACCATCCGACCGTTGCCGAAGATGCTCTCCACCGTCGTGGTCATACTGACCGCATTTCCCCAAGCGTCGACCACGACCATGTGTGAGGTGCCGCCCGGCTCGGCCGTCCGGTCCGTTCCGCGCGGCGGCGATCCCGTCGGCGCGCCCGCCTCTACCGGCCCGTCAACCTGAGCCGCCAGTGCGGCGCGCGAGGCGACATAGTCGGGATCCAGCAGGCCGGCGATGGGCACGCCGACGAAGTCGTTGTCGCCCACATAACGGTCTCTGTCGGCATACATCAGCCGCTGCAACCGCCCGAACGCGACCCAGGCCTCAGGGCTCGCCGCGCCCTTGTCCAGATCCGGCGTCGCCTCGGCCATGGCCAGGAACTGCAGCAGGGCCACGCCGCTGGACGGCGGCGGCGGCACGCAGATCACATAGGCCTGATACGGCCGGCAAATAGCGTCACGGCGAAGCGGCCGATACCCGGCGATGTCCGCCTCGGTCAGGCCGCCGGGACGCGGCCCCTCGCGCACTGCGTCGGCGATCTCGCGCCCGATCGGGCCGCCATAGACGACGCCCGGCCCCTCCTGCGCCAACCGCGCGACCGTGTCGGCGTAGGCGGGGTTCTTCAGCGTGTCGCCCGCCTGATACCGTGTCCCGTCCGGCTTGGTGAAATAGGCGGTCGCCCAGCGGGTCCGCGACTGAGGAAAACGCCCGTTGATCATGCCCGCCAGACGCGGGCTGACCGTGAACCCGTCGCGCGCCAGCCGCTCGGCGTCCCCAAACAGGTCGCGCCACGCCAGCTTGCCGTGATCCTTCTGCGCCATGGCCAGCATGGCCACCGCTCCTGGCGCACCCGTGGACCGCCCCGACAGGACGGCGTCGATGAAGGGCAGGGGCTTGCCGTCCTCATAGAACAGCTCGGGCGTCGCCGACGCCGGCGCCGTCTCGCGCCCGTCATAGGCCGTCACCGTCCCGGTCTCGGCGTCATAGCTCATCAAGAAGGCGCCGCCGCCCAGGCCCGACGACTGCGGCTCCACCAGCCCCAGCACCGCCTGGATCGCCACCGCCGCATCCACCGCCGACCCGCCGCGCCGTAACACGGTCATCCCCGCCTCGACCGCCAGCGGATTGGCCGCCGTCACGAACGGACCCCTCGCCGGGGATGACGCCGTGGCCGAAGCCGGAGCGCCCGCTATGCCTCGGGGTGTCGCCGCCGCATCCATCCCCGCCGTCGTCTGACACCCCGCCAGGACGACGGGCACGAGCAGGGCGGCGATCTGACGACGAAACGAGCGCATGGACTATCCGGGGCGGCGAGAACGTCCCAAAGGCCTAATCCGTCCCGCGCGCCGCGCCAACCGCTCTATCTGCGCAAAACTGCATTCCCCCGCTTGCGTCCGCCCAATCCGCAAGCTAAAGACCCGCCCTCGCCGCAAGGCAGCCGCACCCGTAGCTCAGCTGGATAGAGCACCAGACTACGAATCTGGGGGTCGGGCGTTCGAATCGCTCCGGGTGCGCCATCTTTTTCAATGACTTAGTGATAGATGCGCGTGTTTTTAGCCGCGCCGTTACAGTCGTTTTACACCCTTCGTTACAGTCGGCGTTCACGCCCCGTTCGAAGACCGTTTTCTCTCTGCCTTGAGCGCTACGACATTGTCGACTCGGTCCTGCCCGCTGTCCGCCATGCGGCGACGCTCCGCCTGCCGGCGGTAAATCCGCGCCGCTCGTTCGGTGGTGTGTTCAAGCTGCGCCATGATTTCGGCATCAGATGCACCTGCGTACGCCAGTTCAAGCCCTCGGGCATGGCGCAGGCCATGAGGTGTGAGGTTGGGACGGGCGCGCTTGGTTAGAGCAAGCGTATCGACCAGACGAGCGACGGCCTGGTTTAGAGATCGCTCCTTCCAAGGGTGACCTCGCTGGTCGTATGCGATGGTGAGGGCCTTGGCGGGCGTGCTTTCCAGAAAGGCGGAGAGACGGCTGTCTTCTCGCTTGTCGCACAAGACCTTACGCTTCTCAGTCGTCCAGTAGAGCCGGCGCTGGGACAAACCGTCATCATCTTGCGCGATGACCCGAGCGTTCAGCGGGATGTTGCAGATTGTACCCCGCCGGAAGCCGCCCCAGCGCCCCAGAGCCACGGCACGGGCCAAGCCCGGCATGTTGCGCTGGAGGGCCAGCGCGATGAACGCGTCCACTTCCTCGTCTGTCCAAGCGAGGTTCACCTCATCGGCGTCATGAGGCGGCGCCAACTTCTTCAGCTTCAGAAAGGGGTTCGTCTTTATACGTTCGTCCTCCACCGCCGGCATCAAGGCGTTCCTGAGGACCTGCACTCGGTCATTTGTCGCCTTGTGACCGCGCGGCGCCCACAGATCGCGCAAGTCCTTAATCCAGGGCTTATCGACCTCAACTAGACGGACCTCACCCACGTCAGCGTCGATTTCATTGAGCAGGCGCTCGTATTCTTTCTGCGTCGATTGGGCGAGCCGGATAAAATCGGCGGACTTCCTGTAGCGCTGGATAGCCCCGCCCACGGTCCCCGCCCTCGGCGTCTGAGCGGCTTGCGCCCTAGCGAGCCGAGCGAGAATAGCATCGACCTCGGCTTTCAGTTCTGGAGACCCATCGAGCGACCTCAGGGGGCCTTCACGGTGGTCTCCTTTGCGGAAATAGAGATCAATAGCGCCGTTCGGGCGTCGGATGCGCTGGACGTATTTAACCTTGTCCATTGCGCCCTCCGTCGCTCAAACGGGGGCGGCGGGCATGATGGTGCAGGGTGGTGCGTGCTCGAACTCTATCAAGCGCGGCGCTCCGCCGTTCCTCGCGTTCGGTTTCTAGGTCCAGAAGGGTCGGCGCCGCCAGTGCAGCGTTTTTGATCGCCTTGGGCGGAAGGCTCGCAACCCATTCGTCGATCTGAAGACGGTTGTACCGGATCACGCTGGCGCCGACGTCGAGCGGAGCCACGGTGCAAATCTTGGAGATGGTGGACCATGACATCGCGAGGTAGGCGCTCAACTGCTCCTTTGTGAGCAGAAGCGGCCAGGATGCTGGGAGTGCAGATGATACGCCGTCTTGCTGACCCATCTCTGACAAGGGCAGCAGGTGGAAAGCGACTGCCTTAAGCAGGGGCCAATCTGTCGACGACCTAGAGGCGATGCCCGAACCATCAGCGCCAGAGGCATCGATGGACGAAGACGGGGATAGATGGTTGGGCATTAGACGACAGGGCAAGGGGTTGGGCTCGGGATCGGGTGCTTCCCCTCGGCTATCGTCACGACCGAGGGGAAGCGTGGGTTGGGGTGGAAGATAGCCTACACGCGGCAAATTGCAACTTATAAGCTCGGATAACTCATTGTTATTGTAAAGGAATGTTCTGCGGTGTGCGTGACGAGCCCACCTAATGGGTCCACTCCGTGGGTTGCGCGGCATAAGCTGTCAGGAAGTCGAACATCGCCTCTGCCTCTTGGCGCGAGGCCAGGACCACATAGACGGCGACGCTCCAGCCAGCGCTGGGGGCAACCTGGCCAGACTCGATCCCGACCGCCTCCAGCGGCGTCACCTCGTCGTTGGCGACGCTGATGTACTCGATCAGGTCAGACCGAATGCACTGGCCTAGCCAGACGGCTTCGGCTTCGTTGGTGCATCCATCGATCCTGATCATCGACATCACCCAGTCGTCGTCCAGCGGCTTGGTGCCGACGAGGACGCGTTGGTCGCCAGGAGTGACCTCGATCGTCATAAAGTGTCGCTTCAGCCCCTGGCGGTGAGCGAACATGCGGGGCATCAGCGCTTCCAATCGGCGCGGATGAACGCCGCCTCCAGGAACTTGGCTACCTTTGCCCATTCCTCGCCCGCGCGCCCCGCCAGCGCCGCCTTACGCCGCACGTCGGCAAGCAGGAGTTCCCGGTCGAGGTACTCGGCTAGGCGCGCATAGTCTTCACGGCGTTGATCTACCGAAGCCACAGCGCGCTTGATCAGCCCCTCGATGTCGAGGGTGCCTTTCAAACGGTTCGCTTGGTCAGAGATCACGCGGGTGTTGCCGCGAACATAACCGAGGGCGGGCCGGATACGATCAAGTGATGGCGAATAGGGCGACCGCATCTCGCCAATGACGAGCGGCACGCCCAGCGCGGGGCAGATTGAAGGCACAATGACGTCGCTCACATCCAGATCGAACGGCAGCCCGCGACGGGCTGCCCGCTGGCGGGCGCGGCTATGGAGCGCGACGGCCGGAGTCACTCGCCGCTGAACCTTGAGATAGCGACGCATATAGGCGGCATTGCACTTTGCGCAGGCCGAGCGCTGAAGGCGTGCGCCGTGGATAGGACAAGAGGGGTTGGGCGGATCGTAAACAGTCATGTAAGACTCCTTCATCAGAATGAGCCTAGAAATTCAAACTTGGGCTAAAGAGTCAAATTGAATCATGAAGGCGCTTAGGAAGAAGCCAGCAGACCATCCGACGGGCGCCCAGTTGCGGGCGGCGCGAGGGCTGTTGAATATGTCGGTATTGGACCTAGCTGAGCGCACAGGTCTGGCGCCGAATACGGTTAAGCGGGCCGAGGGCGACAACGGCCCCGCGCCCGTAAACACGGCCAATGCCAAGCTTATGGTTGCGACGCTTCAGGCTGCCGGCGCCGTGTTTCTACCCGCCGAAGGCGATATGGGCGCTGGCGTGCGCCTCGCGGCGCCATCACAGCCCGCGTTGGCCAAGCGTAGGGTGCGGGATTAGTCAGAAGGCTGGCGCTTTCGACCATCCAGCCGCCGGCGGCACCGCTGGTGCCGGGGGTGAAACCCCCAGCCCCTGCACCAGCGGACCTCCGGTCGCCCACAAGCGATATCCGAAAGGAGTTTGGTGCTGTATTGTGATAATCTTTTGATAATAAAGAAGATTCTCTGAAGTCACGTTTCCGTCGTGTCAATAAGTTTGTCGCTGTGGAATTCGTGACTGGCTTACAGGTCGTTGATGCCGCTCTGCTTTTCGTGATCTTCTGCAAGATATGCGAGCATGTTGTCCGGTGAAAGTCGGGCGTGCCGGTATCGAGGTGGCTTGCTCTAGGCGCTTCCTATCGCCAGCATCCCCTCTTGGGAGGATGCCTTGAAGTTTATTCGCAACGCTGGTCGAGACCGCGCACTCGACCGTTTGACGGCAGTTCACGCTGGCGGGCTAGCCCGTGTCGCCACCGCCGAACTGTCTGTGTTCGGCGTTGAGGCGTTCGGCGACGCAATCGGCACGGCGGGCGCCGTTCGAATGATTTGCTCACCGCAGGACGTCATAGCGGCCGGCCTTTTAGGCGACGTGGCGGACAGAGCGCGGCGGAACAGCCTCGCCGGACGAAATTCAGCCGAGCGGGTCGCCAGTTGGCTGAACCAAAGCGAGGTCCGCATTGCGAGTCGACGTCTTCCTCAGTCGCTCATCACCGTTGATGGCGCAAATGAGGGAGTGGCGTTGGTGGGCGGTTGCGCCCTGACGACAGATGGTTTGGGTTTGGCCCCTACCCAGCCTCTCAGTCTCACCCAACTAGCCGAGCGGGAGGAGGTGGATGGTCTGATTGCGTGGTTCGAAGACCAGTGGAGGTCGTTGGAAGGAAGCGGTGGCGATAAAGAGCGTCTGGTTTCTCTTTTCACGGAAGTGGGCCTGACGTGACCCCCTGAAACTCCTCCAGGAATAGCTAGAGTCCGCCCCTCGAAAGGACGGACAGAATGAAGCGATCAAGATTCACGGAAGAGCAGATCATCGGGATCCTGCGCGAGCAGGAGGCCGG